>Ga0214480_100206_pt1 | contig 28894 bp, 10 predicted proteins | sample M1_20Mar14CPVII9_3_FD_165042 | JGI IMG/M metagenome (GOLD analysis project Ga0214480, IMG submission 165042) | Marine eukaryotic communities from Monterey Bay, California, United States - M1_20Mar14CPVII9sort6BwellE17 | ecosystem: Environmental > Aquatic > Marine > Unclassified | place: USA... | reverse complement strand
CGTCCCTGGATGGGGTAAGGCACAGATGCTTTTATTTGCTGGACTTATTGAGCTTCATGATGAAATCTTCCACTCTAGACGTGGTACACATTACATGAAGGGTGGTATCCCAGGAAAGGTGTGTATATTATGTTATGTCAATGACAGTATATATGATATGTTTATATATAACATCTCTTTGCTCATCATCAATGTATGAAATCAATTCACTTGTCATTATATAGAACATGGTTCCCGGATTATATGATCCTTTTGGTTTATCTACAGGAAGGTCAGAAGAGGCTAAGGCCAGGGGACGCTCAGCTGAGATCAAGAATGGAAGACTTGCAATGATCGGCGTTGCTGGACTTTGGGCAGCTTCGACTCTAGAGGGATCAGTTCCTCTTCAACCACCATGCTAAGCATATACTTTCATATCTTTGATCTTATTACTACCAATCTTTGCAACAAACTATCACTATACAATTGAAATCTATTTGAAGTTAACAACACAAAAACTTCTCTCAACTTTTGCCAGCTGAACATATCCTTGCTCCTCTATCTACTGGCCAGTAAACAACCTCAATAGGAAATGCTCTTACAGCATTAAACATTGATAAACATACTTTCTTGACCAATCAGGAGCTGTTGGAACCAAGAAAGAATCAGGGTAGACATGCCCGAATATATTTTTTAGTAAAATAAGTGTATTTACTTATGTTTCCTCCCCCCTGTAAGCATTGATAGGTGCACCTATTGTGATAGGTGCACCTATTGTTGTCAAGAGTCTCTGATAGTTAATAATCTAGATATATTCATCATTCTAACTTCATCATGAGATAGGTAGTGATGCCCGAGGCAGATTTTTTATAGAGTTTGCTCGAATTTTTTTGGTCACTTCCGGGAGAAGAAAAGGGAAAAGAGGAAGGGAGAGAGGAAGGAGAAAGGAAAGGGAAGAAAGAAGAGAGATGGAGAAGAGGATACATAAGAGCATATAAGCATGTCAATCTCATCTACTATGTTTATAAAGTACTACTGTGTGTTCGAGGTCTTTCTCTACAAATACGAGCTCGATTTTATACCTGAACACAAATACCAAATCCATATACGCCGAACTACTTCCAGTGATATAATGTATATTGATACATACATGTAGCAGTATTGGTTGTTGTTTCAATAATTTCCATAGTGTGTAGTGCAGTTCTTCATACTGCTGGTGTCAGCTGAACAGAGGGATCGTATCCTTGGTATCCTTCTAGTGTGCAATATAATAACAGTAACTTCAGTCGGTACACTCTATGCTCAAATATACAACCTTTCAGCATAGATAATTCAATCAGATTCAATCCCATGCCCGACTAGATTAACTTTAAGAGGATACCAGGCAAACAAAATATGGTATCCTTACTTTATGAGAGGCTCCTCTGAAGGCGCACGAGAGATTGAGGATAACTTGAGTGAGAGTATGATACAGGAAACAGATTGATGTTACCCGTATTTGCTTGATATAATATAGGCATAATAGCTGATATAATTGTAGTACATCGTGACAGTCTTTGTGGTGCAGTGTGGTGGGGTTAAAGGGGAAGAACGATCTCAAGAGATGAAGGCTACAGAGAAAGATATTGTTAGCCACAATCACAATAAAACTTCAATAGCTGGTTCTAATGGTAGAGGAAGTAGTAGAGGGTATAAGGATATTGGAGGTGGAGGCAGATCTTTGAGTACTACATCATCATTATCAACACGAGGTAGAGGTAGTCGGAATAATAGTAACAGTTCTCGTGGCAGACATTCTCATTCTCGACAACAGAACAATAATAATCCTACAAGAAAGCAGCAAAACAATAAATCAGGTAGAGGTAAAGGAAGAGGTAGGCCTCGATCATCATCGTACAACAAAAGTGATGCTGCTGCAACATTACTGAAGAAGAGATCAGGACCATATGCTCACTTATTCTGCTCTGAAAGGCATTCGTTTGGACTTTCAAGAGTACTCTATCCTCTTAATGATGATAAGTTTCTATTGCCAACCAATATTAAAGAGGAGAGTAGTCAGAGGATTGCTTCAGAATCTCAATTCGAGAATTGGTGGGAAAGTGTTAGATTTGTTAGATGCCAAGTAACAATGAGTGACACGAATGATGGTGGAGAAAGATGTCCTATTTGCTTAGATGAAGATATGATCAGGTAACTACATATTTTATGTATGTATGTGTATGTTCATTCACTATCTACAATTTCAATTGTAAGTTCTAATATAACATATTTTCCCTCTTAGCCCTTATATAGCACCGTGCGGGCACTCATTTTGTCTGCCTTGTATCCTTGGCTATTTAAACTCTGTCACTTGTGAGTTGAATAAGGAGTCTGATAGAATAAAGAAAAACAAACAAACTAATGGCAAAGTAGTTGTTGGCTCATCTCAATCATCGGGTAAGGCAGTATCTATTACCTCGATACGAGCTCGGTGTCCTCTATGCTCTTCTGGATCATCGACTGAATTGAAAGCTGGCGATTCTATTATTACTTACAAAGACCTGAGACCTGTAGAATTTGTTCCTGTCTTGCCAATAAGTGCTACAACTCAAGAACCAAGTAATGCTAAAGGAAAGAAACGTGAAGGTAATCAACCAGGAACACGAATGAGATTTGTTAAACTTCATCGACAGAAGCAATGCCCATCACCATATTTGCCACTAAATGGTTATAGAATCAGGGGTTTATTGCAATCATCTTCCGATTCCACAACAATAGAAAACAACCTGCCTGACTTACCGGATGGAGATGATGATACCGACGAATGCCAATACACAAGGCACTTTTTTGCTGGTGTTGATGAGTATGAGAACATACTGCAACGAGATTTAGATGATTTGAACAACTTCCACCAGAGTTATATATGTAAGATGGATAAACGAGAAGATTTTAATGTTAGCATGTCGATAGAAGCAATTCAAGCATGTCAAAGAAGATGGTTTGGAGGAAGTGGCAGTGATGGGGGCTTCAGAAGTATGGAACTAGAAGCAAAAACAACTTATCTCATCTCTCGGGTGGATGGATTGATCCTTACAGAATCTATTGAAGAGAACAAAGAAGACGATGCTAAACCTCGAGCAAAAAGCTCAAAGAAATCTGCACTGTTGCCGCCAGGATCTTTTCATCTACACAAAAGTGGTGATTCTAATACCGATTCTCAAGGAGATCGTAATGAGTTTGTATATTACCAATCAGCGGATGGACAGTCATTTTATCTCTCGGGCATTAATGTTGCATGTCTTATGCAAGAGTTTTCTCTCCACGAAGTCGATGAAACACAAGATGACAATAATCTTAATGATCTCTCATCATCATCAAAAGAAAGACCAAGAAATACTCTCCCTTTGCCAGACGAGTTTGAGGCAACTGTTGAGGAAATAGAGCATGCACTTGTATCACATGAGCTGATCAAGAGAAAGCATTTCCTGTCTCATGTTCCGATTGGTTCATCTGTTGCCTTTGTTGAAGTAGATTTATACAGCGGAGGAGATAATATGAACCGACCAATGCTTAGTCATGGAACTTTATCCAAATTCAAAGGTGAATTGCAGCGGCGCAAATCAGAGAGACAGCGTGCTGCCAAGATTGAGCAAAAACAAGATTTGATTGCCCGGACGAGAGCCGAGAAGGAAGAACAGCGGAGAAGGAGAGAGTTATTGGGATCACGCTATAGTAGTGAAGGAGCGGATTCTGTTCAAACGATTGATCCTGATGATGATTTCTTTCAAGCAACTACACACGATGAATCGGAGGCAGCTGCTCCATCTTCACCGACATTTAAGTTCAATGAGGTTTGTGCGTCTGGTGGAGTATTTCCGGCACTAGAGACAGCTGCCTATTTCCCACCCCTTCAATCGACATCAGAGATGCCTCAATCTCCATCTCATAAAGCAACTGCAACAACTTGGGGAAGTCGCAAGAGTGAAACTCCGACTCCTAAGAAGGCCGAGAAGACCGCAGTCAATGACTTTCCGTCTCTCTCTGAACTAACATTGTCTACCAAGTCTGACAACAAAGCAGCTCGGATTAGAAAGGGGAGTATAGGTTCTTGGGGGTCAGAGAGATGATAAAGTAACTAAGATAAACAAACAGTCAAACAATTCTTTATTTTTTATGTTGAGATATCCACCTCCAAGATAGATACTACAGACAATACACTCAGGCTAATAGACGACAAGTCACCGCCAGATTTCAATGATGAATCCATATTCCCAACTTTCTCTCAGTATATATATATTTATACATCGACAACATCAGGATATTCAGCAATCTCCCGAGCCTTGTATTCAGCGAGCTCACGGTTGTATCGTTCGACGTCGGCTTTCTCCATCTTCAGCAAGGGCGCTCTTTCTTCATCTGTCAAGCTCCTCCAATGCTTAATAATGTTTATGGGTTGAGTAACTAAGTGTTGAGGATGAAACACACACACATCTAAAAGTTCTCACCTGACCGAGTATACGTTGAATCTCGTTACAATCACATGTAATGTGTTGTGTCTTGATAATTTGGTGTGCTCTACTACTAGAAAACAGTTGCCATCCTGTACGAGGCATCTTAGGGGAACTACTCTTCTTCTGTTTTTTTGACTTGGGTGCCTCCACTGAAATCATTTGCATGGAATCATTATCTTCTTCAGAGTAAGTAGTACCCCCACTAATTTGAGTAGGCGTCTCAGATGGCGCAGGCGGGGATGGAGGGGGTACATACGAAAGCATCTCTTTCTTGTAGCGAGCTCGGTCATCCGAAGCTAATTTGATCCAAACCTTTGCATCTTTTTTTGACAAAGCTTTGTATTCTGCGGATAACATACGTGCCTTTATGCATTGTTTGCAAATAAAGTAGTAATATGAGTAAATAAAATACATACAACTACACACCCATATGACTGGTGGACTTACAACCTCTTGAAATGAAGCATTGGGATTTGCATCTTTTACCCTTTGACGGTTTGCATTGGCATATTTTAGACTGGCACAGACAAACCCCTTTGGTTTGTTAGGATCTCTCTTCTTCCTCTTCTTTTTCTTCTTTGATTCTACGACTGTTGATGTTGCAATAGCTGTATCGGGTGATGCAATCTCACCATTATGAGATTCGGTTGTATCGTTCTGCTCATTCAGACCCTCTTCATTCTCCTCGTCCTCGGTTTCAGCATCATCTTCATCATTGTCAGTGTAGGTATCATTCTGTTTCAGCTCTGAGGCCTCATAGAAATAATCATCACCATTATTTTCCGCCGATGTCAAATTATAATTACCATTGTTATAATAATTCTCTTGTTCTGGACTGGAAGTATTAGAAGAACTAGAATATGATGGACTAGCTGTCATCGACGCGTAGTATTGTTGGAACTGTTCGTCTTTCTTCAAATCCATATTTGTACTGCAGAACTCTATTGCAACTATATGAAACTGATGTTAAACAAGAGTATAATAAATCTAAGATCAGTATTAACCAACACTGATGTTGAACAAGTACTCAAGAACTTTTTATTGATGTAGGCCGGCACTGTTACTGCGCACAAAAATGATACTACCCAACAAAGGCACAAATACTGAGATATAGTAGAATGTATTGCAAGTATTTATTAATATAGGGAGGCGGTATCAGCGGCAATGTACCACCCCATAGGTACAATTGGTACTACAGACTACAGGTAAAAAATAAAAATTTGAGTAATGAGCGAGTAAACGGCAAAGCGACATATGTACATAAATGAAAGTGGTATCCGCTTGTATCTATTACACTAGAGCTTGTATACGGATATAAGGTTTGGGAGAGGATAAAACAGACTAAGGGTAGCACGACAAGGCTTGATATTCTATACATATTACACTAGCCTACGGCCGCATCAGCTTCTTCGGTCTCTTCTTGTATACTACCGGAGGAACTCAACTCTACCCCCTCTTCATCTTCATCATTATCATCTTCCTCTTCATCTTCGTCGTCCTCTTCAAATGGTAGCATATCTTTAACGGGATATCTATCCATTTGTGTAGAAGCTTCTCTGCATAACGATCTTATTCTTGGATGAAGACCTCGTGCCTCCAAGAGTATAGAGCCATCTAATGATCTGGCAGGAACATAAGGAAGGTTGCCGAGCTGTCGTAGGGCATCTAAAGCTCTACTAAGTAACCTAACCAAATCACCGGGTGCCGCACCTGATATTCTAAGTACTTCGTCCCAAGAGCAACCGTCTGCCCACTTTGTTACAACCTCACATGAACTCAGCTCTAGTTGACACTTTCCTATAGAACCATCTAATCCGAGTCTACGCTGTACCTCAACCAATCGCTCGAGAGACAACAGTGCTCCTTGAACTGCTCGTTGTTGAGAGTACGAAAGCTTTTGAAATGACTCGAGAGCAGAGTCTGATTGTCGTGGGGCATCGGCATTAAGAGATGAAACATATCCAGCTAGCTCACTTGCACTCAATTGACACAAGTAATCTGTCAAGGTTTCAGCTTCGACTTGTGGCTTGGGCATGTCACTATCATCAACGGTATTTTCATCATTATATTCTTCATCAAATTCTTGTAGAGCATCTTGAAATCTATCCAGCTCAATCGACTCGTATGCTACATCCCATGCCCCACCCAGTGCACATAATTGCCACAGACTGTTGTCTAATCCAATGGAGCCTACATGTTGACCGCCATCTGTCACTGTGTACCGTTTAGTCGTCTCGGAGGTATCTGAACTACTAGGTAGTAGACATCCATATGCTTCCAATACTTTGATAAGAGCAAGCATATTATTCCAACTATCGTCATCATTCTCGTCGGACGGAAGAGATGTAGTTTGATCCAACAGTGGTCGTCTCTTATTCTTTGGCACATTCTTAATATAGCTGTTAAGCTCTCCCGGCTCTAATGGTGCACCTTCAGGGTAAGCAGTGTCAGTTCCATGAAATCGAGCTGAACGAAGAGCTTGTCGAAGGATGTCGGATCCTTCATCTTCATCCTTCATTCTCTTATTTGCAACCTTTGTCATGGCAGAGAGGAGGCTATTATTAACCTCCCGTTCCCCTTTTGCTACTCTCTGGCGTTGGCGTTTTATCTCTGACATCAACTGAGCCTTGTCATTATCAATAACTTCGATCGGTAAGTCATCATTCTCAAGTTCGTTCAATTCCCGTAGTTCACGTTCTAAATACTTCAGTGTACTCTGTTCGAGATCTAGAATCTGGGCACTACCGCTGTATTTCTTTGATATCTTTTTAAGTTTTTTACCATCTGACAAGATATCAACTAAAGAAGTGAGTTTAGATTCTTTGAGTGTTCCATCTCGAGCTTGAATCAATTCCTTCTCGAGGGTAAGCTGAAGTGTATTCACAAACTGTTCCTCAGGTAAAAGGCTATCATCGTCTAGGGCCTCTAAGGCTGATTGTAAATCATCTTCTCTCTGTCGACTTTCGAATACTGCAAAGCTTTTTTGGACCATGCTTCTTGCAATGTCTAACTTGCCATTTCCTCTTTCGATTAAGTTCACTGCTAATGCATAACTAGGTGCAAATTGACTAGTAATTGGGATAATCTCGTTTGTCAAAATGGAAATGGCATCATCGGCGGTTTCGAATGGAGTAGAGGCTAACACACATGCACCTTCCACATCCAATCCCCTTCTACCAGCCCTGCCAGCCATTTGTAGCATATTGTGCGTTTCAAGTAACTCCATGCCGAGATCTCCTCGCTTTGCCATTGAACAAATGACTGTAGTTCGAGCAGGCATGTTTATACCTGCGGCAAGAGTCTCAGTAGCAAACACTACTCTCATCAGCTCTAATCTAAACAAGGTTTCAACAAAAGCTTTGTGTGCAGGCAGGATACCAGCATGATGCGATCCGATTCCACACAATAGTTGTTCAACAGTCTTGTCTTCAAATGCAATCTCTGAGTTTCCCGTATTGAATAATAGTAAACGTCTAGTTACCTCTCGAGTCTCTTCTATATTCAGCAAACCGATATTAGAGTAGTATTGGATGTTCTTCTCCGACAATATTGTTGTATCATCTTCATCATTGATATAAGAATCTTCAGGCAAAGTAGCATCAAAATCATCAGATAGTAACTGATCCAACAAGTCGGCTCGGAAATTTCTCCCATCTTCATCTTGAACCATTGCCAACTCATCTTTATTAAGATCGAAGTCATTATTATTTGTATGCCGACGACCTCTTCCTCTTCCTTTGCCCTTCATGATTTTACCCTTTCTAGGTTTTGTCCGATCTATTACAGGTCTTCTCTTTCCACTCTCCTTCTCTTGTGCTTTTGTCTTTAAAGTTTCACATAAAATCTCAGCTGCATTGTCACATCCTTTACGGCTGAAGATGAAGAAGATTGCTGGTAGTAATTCCTTTTGTTTCAACCTCCGTACTAGAGTATCCACCGATGGTACAGACTTCCTCAACTCGGCTTTCAGCATGTTTTCTTTCATCTTTCTTTGCTCTCTTTTACTAATGGCGGAAGGACTGTATCCATCGTCATAGCTTTCGCGTTTTACGATGCGTTCAATACGCCTTTCGATACCTGCCAGACTTCTTTCGGCTGCAGATTGTAATATCGGATGTAGGTCTAATCCTCTTGGTAAACCATTTCTATTGATACCCGAGGCATTCTTGTCAAAACCTGCCTTATTCTTTTTCATTCTCTTGGGTGTCACGACAACACCATCTCCTCTCAACCCAAGTAGGCCATGTTTTGCGCCCGGACCAGCATCTTCGTCTCTGAATAATGGTGAAAAGTCTCTCTTGGTTGTAAAATAGTATCTCAAGGGCACAGGTCGCCCGGTATTCGCTTCTATCAGGATGGATTCGCGACCGGTTGTACTCTGCATCCACTCAGCAAGGCGATGAGCATTTGGGAGCGTAGCAGATAGCCCAATAATTTGGGTATGAACAGGATTGAATATAACACATTCTTCCCAAGTGCTTCCACGTCCTTTTTGACCCATATAATGAAACTCATCAAGTACAACCACGTTATTATCTGATAATTCAGAATACACGCCATCGTTCCTTTCAGATCTTGTTGCACTTTCTAGTTTGTTTACATCAACTTGGATACTATCATCATCCTTATCTGCATTATCCAATAACGAAGATATTCCAGACTTTGATCTCCAAGCCATATTTCTATATACTTCTGTAGTCATAATTGTAACATCTGCACCACGTCTAATACTAATATCACCCGTTGCCAAGCCAACATTCTCCACCCCAAACACTTTTCTCATCTCGCCAAACTTTTGATTACTCAACGCCTTTAGTGGTGTGGTGTATATAGCCTTTTTGTTCCTTTCTAGTGCAACACGAAGTGCCATTTCACCAACCACAGTCTTACCAGCTCTGTGTATGTTGTAAGATCATGGGAAGTATTAGTATGACTACAAAGCAAAATGTGTTGTGCCGCACATATCATATATACATACATACCCTGTAGGCGCACAAACAATCACATTCTTCTCGGCTAGGATTGCAGCACCAGCAGATAATTGCCAGTTATCCAATGGGAATGGGAAATATGATTGCAATTGCTTTTGTACTTCTTCATCAGCAAGTATATACTCATTGTTAAAATTGCTTTTTATAAATGGTACCTCGGACTCTTCATCTCCAACTGAAACCTTTACCCGAAGTGATGATATACTACTCTTTGATTTATATTTATATATTCTACCCAAGTTACTACTTCTTCTATTAGTAGTATATGGTGTAGAGTGACGATTGCTTGATGATACATCATAAAGTTTTGATGGCTGACTTGAAAATGCAGAAAAAGATCTACCCACCCTCGCCGCTGGAACTCGACATATCACTGCAAGCAGTAACAACATACCCCACCTATGATGATGAGTAGCGCCGTGCATACCTTTCTAACAATGTGTAGAGTTGCAAATGTCAACACACCTCCTTCATCCTTCGTCCTTCACCTCACCAAAAGTTTTAATGTATTGTAGCGATAGAACGACTTTATGAGTTTGAGTGTTATTAGTGTTGGGGAGAGTTGAGACAAACTGAGGCATGGTGGCCGCCAACTACCATATAGAGACCAAATACAATATCTTTAATCTGATATCAGTATATTGATCAAGCTGATTAGACTGATTATTTAAAGGATACCAGTAGCACCAAATGTGGATGTAGATCTTGTGTGGTAGTCATGGAAGTGAGAATGTAGGGTATGATGTCGTACTATGTAACCTCGTCTCAAGAAGCATACTTAATATAAGTAGTAAGATACCAAATGTTGTTACTAAATCAAACTAAATCTTATCATTTCAATCTCTCTCATCTTTCTTCTACTTATATTTCTTCTATATACTGTACCCTGACCGTCATCCCTAACTGCTTTATAAGTCAGTAGAAACATCGAACTTGAGTCGGTGCAATACATCCAAATCAATTGCAAGAGGTGTCATCGGATCAACCCGTGTGATGTGGTATCGTAATGTACCTGCCTCAACCATGACCCTAGCGGCATTGTATGGCAGCCCATTGTTTGGCTGATCTACTCCTTGATCTAGAACCTCTCCACGCCTTGTCCAACCAATAACTCGGAATCCTCCGTGTCTGTTAATGAAGTTAAACACCGATTGGATCTTTTGATATAGTCTATCTTCGACTTCCCATTGTTGTTGAAACATATGTGCACGTGCACCCTCGGGAAGACTACCAATGAATACGTACTGCTTCATGAAGTTTTTACTAATAAGCTCTGTTTTGAAGACAACACCACTAGAACTTCGAACTTCAACTGTCAATCCAAACATAGGCTTGCCATTCCTAGTTGTTGCTTGTATACATGAACATCTACTCTTGATAACGCCACTGCTATCTTTGAGTCCCTGCTGATCACAAAGATTACCTCCACAACTTGAATCATAGATATGTACTATTTGTAGATCAATATTACAATTGTTGATGATGTATCCTGAGATGCTTGTACCTTCAGTATTGATTGGTCGTTCAGGGAACTCGTGTTCATTAGCAAGTACGAGTAAGGGACGGGTGGTGGTGACGACAGGTGTGTTTACCATGTAGTGCTCAACATCCGGAACATTGATCATCAGCACAACCGCTCCAACACCTATAATAGCAATAGTAATGTGTAAAGATATTACATGATGCGCATGAGATAAGTTCACACAAGATAACGAAAAAAGAAACAATAACACTCAAACACTTACGTAATGTGCCATCATTTACTATTGATGTGTCTCCTGCTAACATACGTGTATTGTTTCCACTTCCATGAAACATAACGGCCATGTTACTACCCGATTCACTTTTTGGATCTAACAAATGGATTGTTCGAGAATGACTAACTTGGTTGAGTTGATTTCTTCCATTTGGTCCTCTCTGCATCTGAACTTGAGTCCTTCCTGATGTTGATGCAGTATTAATACTTGTAATGATAAAGACCATGGCCGATCCATGACCACCTCCGTCCATCATATGTTGTTGTAAAGATCTTATTGTAAGGGTTGGACTAATACTCTTCGAATTATTACTACTTTGACGATCCACGACTTGCAAGTGATCCACAGATAGCGGAACCTTTACTCGGAAGCATCCAGTTCGAGAAATCAATACATCAGTTCTTTGCTGGACATTACGATCACCTTCACCATTATTATTACCTCCTTCTTCATCTTCCCGAGGACGATTACGATTATTTTCGTTATTGACTAAATCCATGTTGTTGCTTCTATATTTACTTGTGTGTGTATGACGATTATGATAATTTATGAGACGATGTGCACTATATAATATTGTGAGAGATCACATTATTGAATCTTGGAGTGACTGAACTGTTAAGTCATGTCGTGCGGTTGTTTTAACTCGTGTTGTATACTGATTTTAATTAGTTTTATTCACTAAAAAGGCTGCCGTTACCACGCCATTACAGAGCACAACGTAACATGAGCGGAAATAGTGCTTTTACAGTTTTCATGATTTTTGTGATTAATATGGACAGAAAACCCTCATATTGGACGATAATTTCTCGTAATGTGAATAGTTATACAACTTTTCAGTCCATATCAATCAGAAAACCATAAAAGCATTAATTCCGGTTTTAGGCCATTCTGTTACGTTGTGAGAGGTTTAGTCATCCTTTTATTTGTAATTTTAATTTGTTGATTTGTATGTATTAATTATTCTTTGTATGTTGTTTGTAACATGCGTAGTATTATTTGATATAAATATATACAATCCGTGTGTAGAATGTATTGTTGATTGTAGATACACTGATTCGTATAGACTACTATATCCACATGTAGCAAATCCACATTACTTGCATGTATCGATGTATTAGATGTATTATGTGACAATGTGATATAGATGCAATAATTTGCACGACGAAATATAGATTTAATGATCATTATAGAAGAGTAGTCATTAGTATATCAAACAACATACTTTACATTGGTTTATTTTACTAATAAGGAACCGAGAGTATTGCTTTCTTTGTATTAATTGTTGATTCTCTATTCTCTAGTGTACTAATGCTGTACGGTATCGTATACGGCTGGATTAGGGTCAGGGCACTTCGGGCCAAGTTTGGGGTATTATGGGGGTATCGCTAAGAGTATTTTAGTAGGCCACAGTCCGTCGAGGGAGTATGAGAGGGAGAACAAAAGAGAAGAGAGTAGGCCCGTGCCACAAGGGCACGGGCAAGCTTATAGGATGTATATAAACAAACAATCTAAGCAATTACAAACTATTATTGGCAGTATCTTCTTCAATGCATAATATAAAGCGAATCCTCTCATCATCTACGTCAGTACCTTCATTGTAACTATCAACTACTCGTGCACCAGCATTAATCCATGAGAATGAATCTTTCCGACCTTGTCTAATCATATTCTTAACCAATTCTTTCCAACTACGCTCTAAACTCATACGATCACTCATAGTCATATGTGATAAACCACAAATATATGCTCCTATTGCCCAAGGACGATCTCTAATATCCTCCGTCCCTTGAGCTCCACTACCACTATTATGTTGAATAATTCGTTGAGATAAGCACTCAGTCTGACCAATGTATATCTTTTCTAGATTTCGTACCGATGCTAAACAATATACATATCCGGTTGTATCCGTTGGGATGATACCGTCACACATACGGAAAGGATATACTGCTGGATAATCGAATATAACTTGACCATTTTGGCCTTGCCCACTTTGACTGCTTCTACTATTTCCATTGATCGATATAAGGCTCAAAACATGTTCAGTATATCGAGTCCATTGGTTACCTTTCGTAATAAGCTCCCACATTTTATCGATTGCATATCTCTTATCACCAACAATCACTGTTTTTGATCCAACAGTTGTTCTACTAAGACTAACTACTACTTGACCACTTTCCCATGGAGAATATTCTTTGGTAATTTCTATAGCCAATCCAGCCGGTAGTGTCGCTCCTTGTGATTTGTTGATAGTAATTGCTCCAATATGTTTCAATGCGTATTGTGATCTCTTTGCCTGTATCCCTCCCCTAACAGATACTAATCGTTCTGGAGCACATCCAATACGAACCTCCTTCCAGTCACCATCTAACAGTTGATCTCTAGTTGGCATGTTGTTTTGATCAAATGGAATGTGTTGTGTACCGGCAGGAGCTATCCACATTTTAATTGCACTCTTGTTATTGACATCGTCTTGAGAAGGTAAATCTAGCATGAATGCAAATTGAGATTGGCAGTATTGTCCATTCGTGTCGTTAACAGTGCATTCATATACACCACCAGCGAATAACACTAGCTCCGATGGCTCTTTCAATTCTCTATTCAATGCTTTGATACTCGGTTCTGATGCCTGTCTATATGAATCTGCATTTGTATTCTGTGCTTTCTGAACATCGCTTGACATGACACGTTGATAAGAAATGTTGGCATTTCCTAACTGTCGCTTGATACTCTCACGGTATTCGTCCAATGACTATTGTGCAGGTCGAACTCTTGAGAATGCCCTCATCATATTAGTAGTTATAAGTGGACTGTCCCAGTTTGGTACAAATGTTAATACCCGTTCGGCAAGGTCATAAAACTCATTTTTGATCAATTGATTACTGGCCAACTCGAGGGGATTCATCCTAGTAATAGCTTGTAAACGTTGAAAGTCTACATCTCCGTGTGCTCTAACCGAATGTTTCAACTCTACCATCACGAAGCAAGTCAACATAAGTGATGATGTTAGAAAAGGGAGCTGGTTGATGGGTTCTATCTGAGATTGATCCATCGTTCCAAGTATCAATATCCCACCAAATGGTATCTGAGAATTGCGTTCATGCCGTGCAATGATATCTATTGCTCTTAACGTTTCAGCAGAGACTGTTGCTGCCTCATCAAGGAAGATGGCATCCACAGTTCGAATTTGATACATCAACTCTGGCTTCCGTTTGATCTTCTGTAGTGCCTCTTCAGCCAATCGAAATGGAGTCATCGATGAAGTTCGATCAACTGGTAGCTGAAATAACTGATGCAGATGTATGCCGCCAAGTGTATTTGCACGTGCCGCCATTAATGCTGATGATATGACGTTTAGACCTTGTGATATAGCATATAATACTACCAATTGACCAATAAACGACTTGCCAGTCCCAGGTGCACCGTATACTATTGGATTCTTTGTATAAGTAAGACTATCACTACCACTAATCGTTCTATACTTGTTGATCTGTTTGACATTCAATTTGATAGCCAATTGTTGTTCTTCGAATGATTCAATAGATTGTTGTTCATATCTAACTACCGACTGTGTAGGATTCCATTCCAAAGGTGAGTCGCGATTTGCAGCCATCACGTCATTCTTGGATGGAATACCTTCGGTATTGCCGAGTGTTGTATATACAGATTGTAGCTGTGATGTTTTGTGTGCTGTCCATAGTTGTTCGTTCTTATCTGTAGTTTCAGCTCGAAGTCTTGACATGGTAAACGGTGGCAACTCATTGATCGATAATGCATTATGTATAATAGCATCATCGAGTACCCTCTTGGCTGTAACGATAATTGTCTCAACATTTGTAAGTGAGTTGGGGTAGAAGACTACCTGTTCCTCCACATACCTTCGGACCAACTCTCGAGAGTATCTCTTCAATGACTCCTCGTCTGTATCACTACCGATCAAACCAACTTCTCTTAAACAATCACGAGATGATGCATGTGTCAAAGCCTCAATTTCAGTATCATATTCCCCTAGAGATAGTATGATATGTGTTAGAAACTGCAACGCATTCTCAGGTCTGGTATTCGATACAACGGGTATTGGCAAGTTGGTAGATTCATTTGTGTGAATGAACTTTGTCATCGCAGTCTCTTCAAACCATATAGAATCATCAACACCACGGTCTTCCTCTGACGTTTGGTATACCGTAGCCATCCTTCGTATTACCCTATTGACATTTCGATTGAAAGTCTGTCGACTTGATAGGTTGTCAATCTCATCTAATGCACTCAAGTTACGTTCAACCAATTTCAACACATCAGCCATTGCAAGCTCGTAAATCTTGACTCGTCTACCTAAGCAATCTACCCACGGGCATGAATGTAAGTCAGCTACCAACATATTCTCAACAGTTTCCTCTCCCATTGTCTTAGTGTCGATATGACAGTAACGGTAGTAATCAACTGGATTCCTAAACACACCCAGTAACTCAGGAGGCCGTAATGAGAATAAGGAGATCATATCATACTTTGAAACTGACCCATCATGATTCTTATATGTCACCAGTTGGCCATCTAACATACGATGTTGTTCGGGTAAGTCGAATTGTAGTCTAGCACGCTGCATTGGTATTGTACTTTCGAATGCATCATCTGGATATTCATTACCGTCATCATCGAGAGGATTGCCACTGACAACATTACCCTTTGCATCGAGCTCAATACTATTTGTAGGTCGTAACTCGAATGGAAGAGTTGATAATTCGATAAACTCAAGATCTGTGAACACTTCAGGATCACCCATTACGATTTGTCGAATCTCAAAGTGTGGCATATCTCTACCTTTTTGATGCTTATTATTCCTCTCTTTCTCAAATGCCTTATCTTCGTTGAATTTGGATGTGACAATCTTCGTGTTGTGTAGATGAGTCTTCCCTAGAACCCATTGTCCAGTGTGTATATCTTGGCACAAAACGACATAGTTGCCTTCGTCAAACTTGGCAATGTACTTGCACACATACTTGGCTATACCATTAGTATGATCGAGTGCTTGTGCATTCTGCATTGACTTTAGAGCAACGAAGAAGTCTGGAATAACGGGAGACATGTTGCATGATGCATTGTTTACACAAGGAGCTAAATGTCGTGTTGGTTCGAAGTATGGATGATTGAATTCCCCATCAACGAGTCCACTAACAGAATCATCATCATCTCCACCATCACGATCTGCACGTTCATACAAACCAATATCTTCCAATACTTCGAGTGTTTCCTTCTTGAAGTCGTGAGGGATTGATATATAACTTTGTTGAGTACAATCCGGACTATCTTTCACAGAATTCAGTTTACGACACCGAAAGTCTTTATCACTATCACCAGGCCCAATTCGTATCAAACAACGATCATCACAATTATGACGAAGGATTTTATTAGCAAGTTGATGAATTTGATCAACCTCATCTACTGATTTCAATAACCCATTCTCAATCATACGATCAAAGTCATCGGGCTTGACTATATCGAACACTGACGTCCTGATCAAGTCTTGAATGTATTGTTCAGTATTGCCAGTCATTGTACTCTTATCAATAGCCAATATAAGATGATCATGGCATAGATTACCTGCGTCTTTTTGGTATTCACCACGATCAAAGATAGCGGTCGATATGCCGAGTCGCGTCAACTTTTGTCTAATGTGTTTCAAAAACATATACCTCACTGAATTCCATGCTGCAAAGATATGAACAGCGTATGCTTCCTCCATGGCTTGTTTCATTTCTGATTGTTCAAATGACGATAGAGACTCGTAGTTTGGTATCATCTCTACCCAATTCATTGATTCTTTCCAAGCATGTAAATGAGCCAACCCCGGGTGTGCACTTTGATTGGCAGTAAAAGTTAGAAACCAAGTCCATTTGATATACTTCTGAGAAGCCGATAGTCTCAACACCATCTTACGACTGTCAACACTCTGTGCAAGTTGAGTATGTCCCTTGTCTCGTACTGTCATACCAAAAGCACTTTTATTATCCACCACAAATCCTCGTTGAAATACATCTCTTGAATGATGATTGCCGAGTATACTATTACCCATCTCATCAAAGTACAAACACATAAACCTTGAGTCAGTACTTGTAGATGAATGTGGATTAGTCATATGCATACGTGCATGGCTTAATGCAGGTGCAAATCCATATGGGCTCGTCCTTCCATTGAGTAGGAACAGAGGCCTGGCACCAAGAATAGACAATGGATCAGTTGCAGCCGATGCATAGAAGTGTCTTGTGAACATACTCGCTTCTGGCTGTAGCAATGGACATGCCTGTCCAGGAGATGTCGAGCATAAGCTTTGAACGAAATGTTTCTGTCTACTTGTTCCAGTTAAGGGCTTGTTGTGTCGTTTGGTACAACTGCCAACTTGATTGAACATAACATGACCTGATACAACTTCTTTCCCGTGTTGACTTTGTTCGATATTGATGGGTACATCACATGCATTTGTAGTATAGAAACCCTCATTAACAATTTGATTGTCCATTGTTCGATCTAATGTAGTATCTTGCATAATTGGTAGTAAGAATCCCAATCCGCCAGTACTATCGTCATCATCATCATCGTTGTTATTACCTTCCACTCTATGTTCATTATCGTCATGTTGTTGTTCCTCCTCATCATCTCTTTGCTCGTTGCCTCCAATAGTAGACGAATGATTGTATTGATGATCTCCACCCGATTGATTGTTGCATGGAATAACCGTTGTAACTTCATTCGTCAAAAGACTGTCATAACACCTCTTGCATATCTTTAAACCACAGTATACATTAGTGCAAATATAAGCTTCTTTCCTTCGACAATCATTGAATGGATTTTCATATCGAGATCCATCCCCACCAACAAAGTGCTTAGCATTACACTTTGCTTTGTCACTTTGACTTGTACAATTTGTTGGTATCAAAGGAGATTTGTTACATTCACATACGGCATGAGACTTTCCACCCATACTCTCAAAGACTTTACTTTTCCATTGGTCAATACATTCGTCATCAATCTTTACATAAACAGAAATATACTGCAAGAAATAACAACCTGGAAATAGAAGACTGTCGTATATATTCTCACCATCAATACATTGAGTAGCAAGTGCATCTCTCCTCCCTTGTTTCCAATACGAACTACACCCTGGGTGACGCATGAATCGGATGGCATCATAATCATTAACATTCTTACCTTTCTTATCAGCTTTTAACACACATATGACTTGAAGCTCAAACTTGACAGTACCAATAAGAACATTACCACTTGTTGGTGCATTATCTCCTACTACGATGATCACCTTCTTTTGTGCATAATCATCTGAATTGGCAGTAGCTTCGTTGATAGACTCAAGTATCGACAAACTATCACCGTAGTCCTCAGAAGGGAACAGACGTTGGAAGCTCTTGATGCCACAATGGTAAAAAGCTGGACCGGTATCCTCATCTTCGTCTTCATACTCTATATCAGATGGCACTACGAATGGATTGACTTTCTCAGCAATAGCTTTTAACGATGTAAGTCTCTTGATGGGTGATCGGCTATCTGCTTGTATTGAATGAAATTGGAAGCAAAGGGCGTTTATTGCTGTTAACAACCATCCTTCCCAGCCACTAAATCGAAATATAGATTGTTTCATATCCACTGCCCTCCACAAGGCAGGACAACTTGATAGGATTGCAAATAACGACCATGTAGATGCAGATGGTACCTGTGTGGGTAAACTAAACTGAGGAATGGCTCGAAATTGTGTACCATATCCACTAGCATCTTCAGTCTGAAGAAGATTGATACCAATTGGCCACGAGCGTCTTGTCGATATAATAGCTGGTTGTCTTGAGCCACGATTTGGTCGATCATTAAGTACTTGGATTGTTTGACTCGTACTGGAAGACTCGTGTAGATGAATGCGGACCATATCATCAAATCTCACGAACGTTGATCCTTGGGTATACTGCCTCAGTTGCGACGGAGTAAATCTACTTCGAGCACTATTGATATACGAATCAACCAAATGTTGTGAGATTTCTCCATCACTAACTTTCTTACTCAACAGTATACTAATATCTTGTCGGCCCACTATTGATGCACTCTCGTGTTGACTAAGAAGCTCGGACGTTTTACTAAAGTCACTATGATTGCCAATATTCATGGTATCCACACCCGAGTAATTACTATGTAATCGAGTAACGCCAAACTTTGTACAGTACTGCTTAGCTTGTGTTTGTTTTGATACTCTTGGAATTGTTATACAATGTGCCAATTGATCCGGTTGTTTTGCATTTAGTATGTGTTGATGAGGAGACCGTGGTGCAAAGAGAGTGAGTCGATCTTGGCCATTATCATGGTACTTGCACGTTATAACAACCACTCCATCATCACCGATCTTAATACTAGGCTTTACTACCCATTTATCATTCAGTAATATCGTTGGGTAATCATTCTCATCTGAAAAGTATTGATTGCAACTATATTGGACTCGATTGTACAATGATGAATTCCATAATGGAAGTACTATCTTGGGTAGCATCCTCTGAATCATGACATCTAATGGTACTTCGCCTGCATCTTGACAACTTGCTGAGCAGTTCCAAGGACATAATACATTCAAGTTCATTACCTCTTGATTGTTCATGGCATCAACAACTCGAGCTAAATCACCTGAATTGTAATCATTATTGAATCGCATCAATGCCTTGGTCTTGTCTTGAAATATTGGTGGTGGATTGTTGAGTGTACATTCACCAAATGGATGGTACTCGGATTCGGTATTCGATCCGTCACGACCTCTAATTGCTTTAATCTCATCAATCCACCATGGTCTCATCGTATGAGATATAAACCTCCATAACGTCGGGCCGTCATATACTGAGTAATAGAATAACAATCCCTCGGTCATACAATGTTGTGTACCAGATAGAAGATGCCAAAAGAATAATGGCCACACGTTCTTAAACACATCTTCTTTCTCCACTAAATACTTAAAACACTCTTCACATAACGTATATTCACAAGCATTAGTACCAGAGGTTGATACGATATGTTTAGGCTTGTATTGACAGCGTTGTCTAATTGAACTTGAATGTACTTGGTGGAAAGTTAAGCGATATGGATCATTATCATTCTCTGCTGCACTTGTCATTTGTCGTCTTCTACATGCGTGACATTGATTTCCATTAGCACTGCAATCGTTATCATTCTGAAGTCTTCTTACTTGTTCACGGTATACTTTTGTCATGAGACTGTGTCGTCTAACCCGTTGCTGTGTACTCAGTGGTTGTTGAGAGGATTGTTGTTGTGTGTTGGGTGGTTGATGTTGCTGTTGTTGTTGCTGAAGCCGCTGCCGTTCACGAATTCTCTGACTTTGACGACGTTGTTGCTGTACTACTTCTTGATTCGGCACTGGTCGTCTTGCCGACCTTAACCACTGATGAACATTGTAAAATGTCTTGCTATTGTGAGTAATGATACCTGAGTCATTATCATAGTCGATGATTTCCACATCGAGTAATATTTGTAGATAAGATGTCAATACTTCTCGTCCTCCTTCTTCCTTGATCATTTGTGTAATTGCACCTGTTAGAAACGGCATATCATCATTATCAACCGCCTTATACATGTTACCAGCAATGTATTCGAAGTGTATAAACTGCGTTACAGTGAATTCTGTATCATCCCCAAGCGCATACTGTTCCCAGTTATCTCCTTCTGAATATTCCCCACCATGATAATAATTTAATGCACCATTCTGCACAGCATTATTAAAGGTATCTATTAATCCACTCTCTAACTTTGAATGATACACAGCCACTAGTTCATTAAACGGTATACTTGGATTTTGTTTGATGTATTCGTCTACTAATAATAAGAATTGGAAAACACCTAATTGTACAGACTCACTATCTATAGAACCATCATCCTCTAATTCAAATATGTCCATCTCTTCTAACAAATATAATCCAACTCTATACTCTTTCAAGTCGTCACTATTCAGTAAAGACACGAATTCATTCACTATAGTATTGTGTAGATTATTATAATCGTTGTAAGGATAAGTTGCTGTGATAGTAGTATCCTTGTATAATGAAAATAATAAACAGAATAATGAAGATGCAGCCTCTTCTTCCTCTTCTTTGCACCTTTTATTAATCTTCGTGTCAAGCATTTTAATCTTATTATAAGCACTGGCATAATCCCTTCTTGATTCAACTATCGATTTGTGGTATTCGATTTGTGCTTGATCGGCATCATTATTATTTCGCAACCATCTCAATGAACGTTCTAGATCATTATGGGCACGCTTTATTGTTTCGACATCTACATTATTGGCTTGATATGATGCTAATAAAGAATCCAATTCAGCTTTAAGCTCTGACGATGACTTTTTATTCGCCATGAGGGGAAGAGGAATTCAATAACAATAAGAAAACCTCTTCCCCTCTTCCACAAACTATTCTAAATTAATGCACTCTCTTTGTTTTGTTATGAGAGTGTTATTTGTTGTTGATTATAAGGTAATCAAATTATGGTAGTTCTTCTATTATTATGAGTTAATCAATCGTATTTAAAGGATGTAGCTTATTATGTTCGTCAATTAAACAAGACTATTGAGATTATTTAGATATTGATTGATTAGAACGGCTCTGTGTTTTTGTTCCAATCGAGGGTCATTCTCAAAGGCAGTTTTCAACAGTTTTTAGAATTTTTACCTGAAACGCAAAATCGATACTCAGACCCCGAGATTTGCTAGATAGATTTTTACTCCCAGGCGCAATGGGTCCCTCCCCATAAGCGCAAATATTTGGGGCTGCCTAAGCATACAATTCCAGGGGGTGATTGGCAGTCTAACCAGCACAGTATCCTTTGCAGTAACACAACAAGTCACAAGATAGATAGTGTGCGTTGAAGACTTACTATAATATACTCTGCCCTAATCTACTCTAATAGAGTAATGTGTAGTTCTAAATTATCATCAAATAATATATAGAATGTACCTTCGTGAATATGTACCTCCGACGCAAAGGACTTCACGACGACAAAGTAATCCGCCAATAGAATCATCTTCAAAATCATCATCAAGACGGAGACATAAAAAATCTAATAGAATAAGGAGGGGGGACAATAATACATCAGTCAGAAGTGTGATATCACAGTATTCAATTGATGATGATAGGAGTAATATCTCTTCGGCTAGAAGTGCACCAATTTCATATTCAAGATCTCAGAGTTGTGCAAACGATGTAAATTATGACAATTTTGGACAACAACAACACTCACGCAGCTTTAATAAAGGCAGGGATAGTGGTAGTCATTATTATAGATCAAGTAGAAGAAAAAGAAGATCTTCCAAAGAATCAGATTGCTATCCAGATAGTTATAATATTGATGATGGTACAATAACAACCGAACTCACTTCGTCTTCATCATCGCGAAGACAAAGAAGAAGGAAAAAACGAACTGCTAGGACACAACCAATTTTATCAATAGATATGTTATCACGCATATGTGCACTGGCAATTATATGTACTGTACTCTATTTGGGAGTAGGTGCATGTATTAGTTTCACCAATAGAGTTGTTAGTTACATCTTTGGTGATATCTATCACGAGATATCTTCAGAAAGTCAGAAGGAAGATGAATACCAATCAATCTATGATGAAGACAAAGCAGGTGTTAGAGGAGCCTCATTACACGCTAATAATAAAGATGAAAAGTTAAATGTACATGATCTCAATGCACAGAGTCACTTGCTAAAAGCTGAAGGAAGACAAATAATCAATGATAAAGGACTAGAAGTTGATGAAGAAGGTGAAGGAGAGCTGGAGTATATGGGTCATGATATAACGAACGACTTCTTCTTTGCCGGTCCCATTGTGGAAAAGAAACAACCTGGTCATGCATATGCAGATATTCCTCTGTTGCTTGATTCAAATCCTTTTGCAATAAGCATATGGATAAACTTGTCCCCCCTGTCTGATGCTAAAGAAAATAATGATAGTCGACAACCTAGGGTTATTCTATCGACCAACTCAAAAGGGTATGTCGGCTGTTCTTCTGATAAATTTGGAAATAAGTCAGGTATTGGTATTATTTTATACGCACAACCTGAATATCATCATTCGTATAGGATTATATTGGAATATGCAGACACGAAAAATAAATCATGTCAAACTATAGGAGGATCAAAACAACATGACGAGTTACTAGTGAGAGAAGGAGAATGGAATCATATAACTATATTTGCAACACGAACATCAAAATCAAAGGAAACAAAGACTACTGAAAGAATAAGCGTGTATGTAAATGGCGAGCTTTCTGGTAGGAATGATAATGTATCTCGTGATTTGGCTCATGTAAATTCCGAAAATGGCGAAACAATCGTCGGTCGATATGCCACCCCAGATGAGCCACATCATAGTATTAGCAACGACCAACACTTTGACCTTGGAGGTAGAGTAGGAATGCTTTCATTCTGGGAAACAGGTGGTCATGCTCGTTTGTCAAAGCTGCCGACACGAATGTCTGTGAAAACTACAGACGATGAAGATCATGTAGTTAAGATGATCCAACGTGCAGCATTTGATATTGGTGCCATTAAAGAACTCTCCCTGCGGGGTTTGTTTGTAAAGAAACCTACACTATTGTATCCATTCCAACGAAGAGAGAAACAAAAGGAGATCAAGCTGAGTGATGGGAAAGTTAAGCTACCAGATTTATCACTTGAGTTACCGCCCGTTGCGAATTGCAATGAATTAATGTCAGGGAAGAATGGTGAGATCATAGTAGATGTAGCTGGGGATGATCAGCACATCACAACTCGTAAACTGCAAGCCAAGCAACCAGTGAAAAAGTTACTTGTGAAGCAGCAACGGAAGGATAGTGAGCAAGAACTTGACATGTATAGAGGTCACTGAATCATATAATACATAATTAACCTCTGAGTAATACAGAGATGCATATTACAAATAGACAAACCCCTAGTTATATATTGTAATGTGAAAGTGAAGTATTGTTGAGACTTACCCCACTAGGACATGTGTCTCAAAAGCTTCGCGCATGTCAATTGTTTACAACAATTTGAGGAACGATGCTAGATCCGCCAACTAAATCATCTACATCATATAGTCATGATCCTCCGCCATCATCATCAATAGTAAACAGTCGTCGCCGACAGCCTCTGGAACCATGTACACCAACTAAATTGAAAAATGACCCACCACAGCAACATTATCATTATATGAAAGCACCACCACAAGTATACCATACCCCACAAAAACAAAGCGGGTATCATGACTATTACTCGCCACATCGGAATGGCAACAACAGTAGTGTTGCATATACTCCGTCGCTCCGTCGGAGATCTTCATATCTTCAAGAAAAGTTAACACCAATTCATAGTGCACCGTCAAAGTATCAACAACAACATCAACAACACAGTTATATACCAACTAATGAAGATGATAGTAGACGGCGTTTAAACTACAATCACAGTAGTCCTTCTAAGAAGTCAAAGTTGAAAAAGAAGAAGAAGTCAAAGTCTACATTATCTTCAAGAGACAGATTATCACGTATCATTATATGTTTGTTTTGTTTTTGGGTAATAAGAGGTACTATTAGAATGATATTTGGAAGTAGTAGTAACAATAGTGATCAAAACGACTATCTTTATACAAGTCATATGAATAATGAAGAAGAAGAAGATGATGACGGACCAAATTTGAGAGGATCAAGTCAAGCAGATATTGCAATAAAAGATATCTCTACAAGTCCTAAAGATTTGAATGTACACTATATAGATAAAGATTATCATGAGATTGAAGAAAAAGATATGGTAGATACACAATCAAGCAACGGAGTAGCAAAAGAGAATGGCAAAGACATCATCAGTATAGATGTTGAGAAGAAGGAGTATATGGATCCAGATTCAACAAATGAATTCTTCTTTGCAGGTGGCATTAACATTAAGAAGCGAATAGTCAACTGGAAAGGGCGAATAGAAACAATATCCTCTCCTGGTCATACGTATGCTGATATACCGTACTTACTTGACTCTAATCCATTTGCAATCAGTATATGGATTAACCTATCACCATTACCTGCTGATGAACATGATGCACATAGACCTAGAGTCATCCTGTCAACGCGATCGAAGGGATATTTAGGTTGTTCATCTGAAAATTTTGGTGATAGACCTGATACCGGTATTGTTTTATATGCACATCCACATTATGGCGATGATAAATGGGACAATTTAAGTATCAAAACATATCGCATCAAGTTGGAATATGCAATCACACGAAATAGATCATGCCAAACAATTGTTGGGTCTCAAACTGATGAGTTTGCAATCGTTCATGAAGGAGAGTGGAATCATATAGTTATATTTGCAACTCAAACATCAAGAAATGAAAGAATAAGTATGTATATCAATGGCAATCTAGCTGGTAGGAATGATAATGCACCAAGAGAATTCCTATCCCATAAAACAATAGAATCAAAAACGACAGTTGGAAGATTTGCAACACAATCACATAGTAGCAACCACTTTGACCTTGGAGGTAGAGTTGGGATGTTATCATACTGGGAAACGGGAGGACCAAACACCATAGCTGATAAGGAAACACGCATGTTAGTGAAAACTACTGATGACGAAGATCAGCTAGTAAAAGCAATTAACCGTGCAGCGTTCGATATCACTGCCATCAAAGAACTTTCTAATCGGGGACTTGCGGTCAAGGAGCCGACACTTTTCTATCCTCTTGAGCATATTGAAAGCAAAATTATTGATGAGTTATATACTGATGACCCACCACCAATATTGTTTGATGAGCTCATGTTAGGCTATAGAGGAAGAATCATCACAGAGTTAAAGGATGGAATGCCTATATATCAGAGGGAAGCATTTATACCTCTGGGAGGTAATAGGTATTCGGAATATAAAGACAGAACGTTTGTGCCTAAGAAGTTAAAACCTTCGGAACGAAATGAGCTCGATCAAGTTGCTAGAGCTCGTAGCGGACTTGTGAAGAAAGCAATGCAACATGCTTGGAAAGGATACAAGGAACATGCATTTGGAAAAGATGAATTGCTCCCACTGTCTCAAGGAGGGCAAGATAATTGGGGAGGAATGGGCACAACTCTAGTCGATTCCCTTTCAACTCTCTGGATTATGGGCATGGAGATTGAGTTTCGAGAAGCAAGAGACTGGGTGAGAGATCATTTAGATTTTAGTCAGGTCCGAGGTGGAGTATCTGTCTTTGAGACTACAATCCGAAATCTAGGTGGTCTTTTATCTGCATATGACCTCAGTGGAGATAAGGCGTTTCTACAAAAAGCTGATGATTTAGGAACAAGACTAATGAAGGCATTCACAAGTCGATCAAGCCTACCTTTCGGTGAAGTAGAACTATTTGATGGTGGCAGAGCTTATAACACAGGATGGCACTCCAATTATGCGGTTCTGTCAGAGATTGGGACATTACAAGTTGAGTTCCGCTACTTAGCAAGGGCCACTGGGAAGAGTGAGTATGCAACCACTACTATGCGAGCAATGGACGAGCTTCTAAAGCTTAATGCAGAGTCAGGTTTATATCCCACTTTCATCTCAAATACAAAACAAGATATATCTTTTGGTAATGAAGATATTAGTATTGGGGCAATGGGTGACTCGTTCTACGAATATTTATTAAAGATCTGGCTCCAAGGTGGCAAAAAGGAAACGAAATATCGAAGAAGGTATGATGAGTCAATGAATGGTATCATGGACAAGCTAATTCACATGAGTAGACCCAACTACCTCACATATGTAGCCGAAATGAAACGAGGCAAAGTTGAACACAAGATGGATCATTTAAGCTGTTTTCTTGGAGGTCTCCTCAGTCTTGGTGCCTACACCCATCCCGACGGCTTGCAATCGTTAGAAGCTCAACGTCAGTTGAAAACGGGGAAACAACTGGCATATACCTGCTACCAAATGTATGCTCGAAGCAAGAGTGGTTTAGCCCCGGAGTTTGTAAACTTTGACAATGCTCAGAATGACTTTCGAAATGGCCATCCTTATTATATATTACGACCAGAGACTGCGGAGACTTTTTATATTCTGTACCAGTTGACAAAAGACCCGGTGTATCGCGAATGGAGTTGGGAGATCTTTCAAGCTATAGAGGAACATTGCAAGACTGAAGCTGGATACGCTGCAATCAAGAATGTTGACTCTATGAAACAAGACAACAGAATGGAGTCATTCTTTTTAGCAGAAACACTCAAGTATTTGTTCCTGATACATGACGATACTAATGATATCGACATTATGCATACACATGTATTCAACACTGAAGCACATCCCCTGCGGATATTTGACTGAGCTAATTCGATGCGGTAAGTGATGTTGTATGTACTGACGTATGCTTGAGGTTTTATTCTCCGTTATCCGACATCGTTCATTTATTCACCTAGCACATTAGCATTTCGTCGGCTGGTCCTCTTGAGGAAGAGAACGACTCCTTACTACCTCCTCAATCATAGGTAAATACTTTTCATATAGATTCCAATAACATCATATAAGAACAAGCAATAGTGAATTGCAACAACTAATGACAATATAAGTATAAACAAGCTCCCCCTGTCTACTTGACACAGTAGTACTACATTCATAAAACCGCAAAGCTACTCCGTATAAGATACCTTGTGGTATCCTTACTTGGTCATTTTCAATTTTCAATGCCTGTACCATACCACCTGGGGTGATGTTAGCAATATCATATCTCTTATTACCTTCTTTGCTTCTTGTATACTAAATAGTCTTCAAACAAACACCCTTGCTGCTGGTTTAGTTTGGGTTTAGTTTTGGTTTGTTCAGCGGTCTTTACACAATTTACACAATAAAGTGCACGACAATAATAACAAATTATTGCAAAACAGCCCTATCGTACAACTTTTTAACAATACAAATAACAACAATAGTATACAATGTCAGACCGAACAGATGAATTCTTCTCGTTTGCACGCTCGGTTCCTGCAACGGGCAATATGAGTTCAATCCGTGCTGGCGGTAGTTCATCATCAGAATTAATACAATCATCTAGTAGTGTCGACAATAAATCAATATCAACTTTATCACAACAACAGCAACTACAGAATAATCCAGCATTAGCAGAATTGCGTACCTTCAGATCTGCTGCATCGGAAATATCTCACGATGTATCAACAACATCATCATTACTAGCCGAACTATCTCGATTGGTAAAAACTGGAGCGGGCGGTACTCGAATGTTTGCAGATGAATCTGCCAACGAACGTGCCGATGTATTAGTATTACGTATTAAATCCAATATTGAAGGATTACATTCAAGATTAGAAGAGGCACAGGTAACATTAGACAGATCCAAACGTCGACTAGGTAAGAATTCACAAGCAGGTATGGAAGCATCAAACTTAGTTGGACAATTGAAGGAAGATTTTGTTAAAACTACAAGTGGATTCAAGGCTGTATTAGAAGAACGATCTGATGGCATGAAGGATACGAATGATCGTAAACGACGTGTTATTGGTGGTAGTTTCACTGCCGGACAGGATGGCGGTGATGTTGTTGGTGAAGGAGAGCGTGTTGACTTGATGACATTAATGAATAAACCTGCAGTATATGGTGTCGGAAACGATCAAAGATCTTCAT
>Ga0214480_100205_pt1 | contig 28929 bp, 21 predicted proteins | sample M1_20Mar14CPVII9_3_FD_165042 | JGI IMG/M metagenome (GOLD analysis project Ga0214480, IMG submission 165042) | Marine eukaryotic communities from Monterey Bay, California, United States - M1_20Mar14CPVII9sort6BwellE17 | ecosystem: Environmental > Aquatic > Marine > Unclassified | place: USA... | reverse complement strand
GCAGGAGAGCTTGGACATGCTGAAGCATATAACAATATTGGTTATTTATATGATAATGGTAGAGGGGTAGAAGTTGACAAGAAGAAGGCCAATTATTATTTCGAACTAGGAGCTATGAGAGGGGATACAGCGGCAAGGTATAATCTAGGCCGTGTTGAATACAAGACGGGCAATAAGGAAAGAGCATTGAGACACTTCATGATTGCAGTTAGGGGTGGGTGGTCTAAATCTTTGGACACGATCAAAAAGATGTACATGAATGGATATGCAACAAAAGACGTCTATACAAAAGCATTACAATCCTATCAAGCATACTTGGGTGAGATCAGGAGTCCCCAGAGGGACAAAGCTGCAGCAGCCAACGAGAGGTATCGTTACTACTGATAGGTTTTACAGCCAATAGATATGACCGACTAGGTTTCATGTTTTACAACTCTACCTCTAAATTAACGGAATTTGATAAAGAAACACAATGGTTTAAGTTTAACATTTACTAGTAATAGAAGTCACATATACAGCCCCATAAGTCAATCAGATCAAACAGCTACAGGGGTTCTACCGGGCATGGTTAATGATGGGAAGTCATGACCAATATCAGGTTGCAACTTGCCCGGTTGTTGTTCTTAGTTTGTTGATGTTGTTATGTTAATGATGAATAGTGTACAGTAACTAATATAATGTAATATAATAAACATTTCTTTCCGTCTATTGATTTTACTACTATCGAGGCTTCATGTTAGAACATTTCCCTATTTATTTGCTGTCTAATAGTACCGAAACTCATCACGAACTGCCGCCGCCGCTTTATCCCTCTGATTACTCTTAATCTCTCCTAAGTAAGTTTGATATAACTGCAATGCTTTTATGTAATCATCTTTTGTTGCTCGTCCATTTGAGTACATCTCTTTGATCCTTTTCAAAGAGTCATTATTTCCATCTCTTGCTGCAATCATATGATGCTTGAGGGCTCTGTTTACATTGCCTGAATTCTGCGCTTCAACTCCTAGATTGTACCTTGCATCTGCATTTCCTCTCATAGCTGCTAATTCATAGTATTGTCTGGCCTTCTTCTTATCAAGTTCTACCCCATGCCCATTGTGATATGCAAAACCAATATTACAATATGCTTCAGTTGAACTTAGTTCAGCCGCCCGATGATATAATTCTAATGCCTTTTTATGATCTTGACGATGACCGCTTCTTCCATCGCTGTAATAATTTCCGTGATTGAAGATTGCAATAGGATCTCCAGCCTCCACTCGCTTCTTATCTCTTTCAGCTATCTCCTCATTTGATTTAGGATGTGGAGCTCTACAAAAGGGGCACTTTTGATTAAATTTAGACAATCCAGATGCATGAATACATCCACTGCATATCTGTTTCCCACAACACCCCATATATCTATACCCTGTACGTAGTGAAGGCAAACGTAGAAAACAAATTGGACAATCTTCGAATTGTGGCGGTGGTTGTTTGAATAGCTTCTCATCCCGTTCTTTATTTTCATTATTATAATAATAATCGCTCAATATGAACACTAACAATACAATCAAAGCTACTATAACCGATACCGCTGTATCATACGATATAAATTCCGATATATAGCTAATACTGATGCCCATTGTTGTTAGTTAGAGATGTTATTGTGTTGGTGATTACTTTATCGATGGTGGTTACAGAACACAATACTAATTTTTATTTTTTGTTTATAATACTTATCGATATCTTAGACACTACGACGATCTGACGGTCTACCGGTGTTCTCGGGTAGATTGTAGGCTGCATGCACTGAACAACCGCATATTACACCAACACAAAATAAACTAATGAATATCGTATTGATACGGTAAAATACCATAAAATAATAATACGAAAGTACGAAATACGCTTAGTTGTTTGTATGTAGAATGTAGCTGAATGTAGTGAAGGGATGCTCTCTCTCTCTCCTCTCTCTCTAGAGAGAAGAAGGCAAGTAACACCATATCACATTAGCACGAAGGGTGTAATATTGTACATATATATTATTACGACGTCGTCTAGAGTAGTGTTGATAATATCGGCCAGCTCGATCTTTGATAATCTCAAACACGAGCAAATTTCCAAAAGTGCACCACAATAAACTTTAGAGTTACGATACATCATACATAGTATATGGATTGTATATATTAGTATTATATTATTACTCGGAATTCATATTAGTTCAGTGTTATATACTGGTTGGTCAAACAGGTATATAATTGCAAAACAAATTTTGGATAAGGTGCACCATACAGACCATATCAAATCAAAACACAAACAACATACAGCCCTTTAATAAACACAGACCAACTGAAAATAGATAAAAGTATACAACAATCTATATCAATCATGAAGGTCTGTGCTGCATGTCATGAAGATTTACCGAAGGATAGTTATAGCAAGAAACAATGGAAGTTAGATAAATTTCAACGGAGGTGTAAAGTTTGTGTTACTAACAACCAAGAGGTTAAGCCGCCCTCAAATAACACAAATACAAACACCAACAGAATCGTCAAAGCATTAGATTCTTTGTATTTGGAGGATGATGAGAAGATTAGTGAGGAGGAATTATTCAAACAACCACCGCCAGCAGAGGATTGTCCAATTTGCTTTCTACTTCTTCCAACATTTAACTCGGGACGTAAATATCAGACATGCTGTGGAAAAGAGATATGCAGTGGGTGTCTTTATGCGGTTATAAAAACAAAGAAAACGGCAATAACACTGTGTCCCTTTTGCAGAGTCCCTGCTCATACTTCAGACGAAGAAGCAAATGAAAGAGATAAGAAAAGAAAAGAGAAAGATGATCCTATTGCAATCTTCAATCTAGGATGTTACTATCGAGATGGGAAGTACGGTTTTAGACAAGATCGTGCCAAGGCTTTAAAACTTTGGTATCGGGCGGCAGAACTTGGTTATTCTAAAGCGTATTGCAGTGTTGGTGTTGCTCATTATTATGGTCGAGGAGTAGAAGTTGATGAGAAGAAGGCCACGTATTATTACGAGCTTGCGGCTGTGGGAGGAGATGTATCAGCAAGGTACAATCTAGGCTATAATGAGGAGAGAGCAGGTAATATGGAAAGAGCATTGAAACATTACATGATTGCAGTTAGCAGTGGAGATGCTGAATCTTTGAACCAAATCAAAGAATTGTATACAAATGGATATGCAACAAAAGATGACTACACAAGAGCATTACAATTATATCAGACATACTTAGGGGAGATAACGAGTATACAGAGAGATGAGGCAGCTGCTGCCGATGAGATTTTTCGGTACTATTAGTGCTATGGGCACTGTTGTAACTTTTGTATCAAATTATGATTAGTTACTAAACGATGGAGACAAGTAACAGAGACTACATAGGCAGATCAATACTATTTGTGTCAAAGTATAATAAGATCTGGTTTATCAATATACTGTATTAGCTTACGTAGATCTATATCATTATACTCTTCAATCAATAGTATCGACAATCCTCATCAGTATCAGCTGCAGCTTTATCCCTTTGAGCACTCTTAATCTCCCCTAAGTATTGTTGATATGATCGTAATGCTGTAGTATAATCATCTTTTGTTGCATGTCCATGCTTATACATCTTTTGAATCGTCTCCAGAGAGTTGTTCTTTCCACTCCTCACAGCTATCATATGGTGTTTCAACGCTCTGTCAAGGTTGCCTGATCTTGCCTCATTAACACCTAGATTGTACCTTGCCACTTCATTCCCTCTCATAGCTGCTAGTTCGTAGTAATGTGTAGCCTTCTTATAATCAACTTCTACTCCTTCCCCATAATTATAAGCATAACCAATGTTGGAATAAGCCATTGCATGACCGAGTTCTCCTGCCCGATAAAATAGTTCTAATGCCTTCTTCCTATCTCGTGGATGCCCGCCCTTCCCTAGAAAATAGTCACATCCCTTGTCATATATTGCAATAGGATCATCCAACTCCACTCTTATCTTTGCCCTTTCCGTTGCCCCTTCATCTGTGGGGTGTGGAACTCTACAGAAGGGACACTTCTCTTCGGAAACTTCATTCCCTTGGTTATCATAGACAGGTGCATAAAAGCAACCACTACATATCACTTTCCCACAACATGTCTGATATCTCCATCCAGTGTTTAGATTTGGTATACGTATGAAACAAATCGGACAATCCCCATGTTGTGATGGTGGCTCTTTGAATAGCTTTTCATCGTGTAGTTCAGCTGCAAGCCTAAGTTCTTCGTTATGTTTCTCAGCCGCACGTCTAACATGTTCCTCACATTCCTTCTTATGCTTCTTCTTGTGTACCTTTTTACATACAGCATTGCAATAAGTTGTAACCTTGCATTTGTTGCATATATTCATATTGTCACTAGTACCCTCTTTACCACAATTAGCACATACTGATAACGCTATTTCTTCATCGGCTGTACTCATATTTTGTAACTTTCCAATCACATCACATACATCATCATCAACACTACTACCGTCTTTGCAAATGTCAGACTCGCCACTCATATCATAGCCGTATCTGTAGTATATTAGTGTTACTATTTTTATTATTGTATATCCCGTTTTCACTTAACTATTAACCGGCCTATTGTTGTATACATATAGACCTACCCTCCTATTTGTATTTGTAAGTGTACCTAGTATCTAGATGATATGATATCGTCTCTTCTAACTCTAAACGCCGCCGCCTATGTAATAATCTTTGATATCGACGACGAAACGTTAGACTATTTAGGCAATAGTATATATACCGTCCATCCCCAAAGCTATGATAGACATTTGGGTACATTTAATTATACCTCCTCATCAAATAACTAAAAAAATGTATCGATACGGTATTATTTCACACATATCATGATACTAAAGTACGAAGTACTATATTTTACACTCTCATAAATAAACACAATCACAAAAGAGACTATCTACAATCTACAATACTTGGTTGCTGTGATACCTCGACAGCAATCGCCCTATCCTCTATAAATCATAAGAAGACAGCTAAGTATCACTCTAGAAAAACATGTGGGCAGCAGCAAACGATACGTCAAACCGGCGTCGTCATAATAAACGAAGTCGAAAAAATGATAATGATAAAAGTTGCAATAACTCAGATTATTATAGTAGTAGTGACGATGATGAACATTCCACTACCGAGTCTATATCAGAGGGTATATCTAATGCATTATCAAATGTTAATAATAATAATCTAGGTGGTACCTCGTCCACTCTACAATCTTCGACACTGCAATCCTCTACAAACAATAACACATCACATGCACCTTCTTCTAACAAACATTCTAACACATCACATGTACCCTCTAATAAACGTAAACGTCGTAAGCATAAACATAAACAGAATCAAATAGGTGAAACAGCCGAGGCAACAATAGCTCGATTAAAAACAACCTATTCAACTGCCATATCACAAGTTGGTACATTACATTCTGTTAGTAGAAAATATTGCAAATTGTTAGATGAAAAGCAGCAGCACGTTGTTAGTGAGAAAATTATAAATGAAGCAGCTGATGTTGGTATATATTATGATAATGATGCAAAAGATGTAAAAGCAGTATCCAAGTCGTTAGAAGAGGAGGCATACCAATCACTTCAAAGCGCAGCAAACACAGCCCGATCAACATTGGAAACATCCTTATTATTAGATTCAATTATACTATCTTCCATCCTAACTACTGCTGATAATAAGAAATCTACTCAATCTTCTTCGTATTCCGGTGGTATTGTTGGCAATGGCGGTAGCAATGTGTCATCGGCATGGTTAGACACCTACTCAACATCCTCATCCAATAAAGATTCATCCACATCCAACAAAGTAGTAGCAGGAGTGGCAAAGAAGTGGACAAAGTTAAGTAAGGCACATCAAACTGTTATACGTCAAATATCCTATTTGATATTAGTTAATTATGCTGATTTATTATTGTCTGGTATTGGAGATGGAGGGGATAAGAATGGTGTTAAAGATGCTCACCGAAAGGAGAAGGGAGGATTAGGACAAGGAGGGATTAAAAAGGGAATGGATATATTGGATACAGGAGCGGTAACCAAGCTTGACATACTAAGTCGACTCTCATCTTTCTCTACTCCTTCTTCATCACCAGTTAATGAGATGGAAGTAGATTCTCCATCTACTACCACCAACAATAAAAGTCTATGGTCAACTGAAACAAACGAACAAACCATCCATCTAGCCCTATCAGCATACTGTGATGCAACTGAATTAGATTCATCAGATCCAACATTATGGTATAAATTAGCTTGTGCTGCACGATTATTGGGACGTGAGGTTGATGCCAATAATAATAATACTGTATCATCGGAAGAAGAAGGTAGTAGAAGAAGAGATGATCCACCAATGAAATATCGATGTTTGGAACGATTGGCAATTGAACATGGCTTATCGGTATTGCCTCGGGGTGTACCGCCTAATCGTTTGTTGTTAAGGGCATGGAAGGAGATGGAACGTTGGGATCAACAACAAACTCCTGCCTTGATTAATGCTGTAGGAGTAAGTGATGAATCAATGGATGAGGAGGGTGAGACAATTAAGAAGGAGAAGAAACCAACCGAACTGGTATTAAATCTACCAAAATATTCATGGGTTACATTGGGTAATATATTACTAAAGGCATGTAACGAGGGTACATCATTCGGTGGTCAATCTAATATATCCGAAGATGATGAATTTGGTTCACCTTTGGTTGATATACAAATGTCACCATTGTTGGCTGTACCGTATAGTGTATTGGAAAGAATGGGGAACTATTTGGATGCTGATGATGTTAAACGGATGAGATGTGTTTGTAAGGAGTTTAGTTCTTCGAGTGCCCTTGGGCTAGTTGTGAAGAAGAAGCCTGTTAATGCCGATAAGGAGGCAGTGGCAACAGATGTGGAAGAGGATACTGGAGTTTCAACTGCCGACGAAGGCACCGAGGGAGAGGTGAACAAACCCAGTGATCCTTCCCAACCCGGTGCCTCTGATCCTCCACTCGATGCAATGTCGACGGACGATGATTCGCCTCCAACAAAGGAGTCGTCATCAACATCTCCCATGGCTTCTTCTCCACTAAAGTTGGCAAGACTTTCCGCTGGTGTAGTATCGTCCCCACCAAAAGAAGTACAACAACAGCAACAACAATTGCAACCAGGAGAAGGATTTGAATTCAATGGACATACCTATCCGACATACCAAGAGATGGTAGCAGCCAAACGTGAACGTAATCGTAAGGTATTAGAACTAGCCACTGGTGACATATCGGCAGTACTTGGTAGTGCTTACAATAACAAAGATTCGAATAAACCAGCTAATACCAAACCAAAACCAACAAAGAAGAAAAGAAGCAAGTCTAATAGTGGTACAGAACGGGTATCAAAACGTGTTCGGTCGCAAATGTTAACATCTGAGAAACAGACGGAAAGGAAATCAAAGCGGGGTAGTGTTGAGTATTGTCTATTGGCTGGGGCATTGTCATGTACTGCTCAGAATCCATACTATACCAAGTTACTCAAGGATGATTTGGATAAGAAGGATCATCTTCCACTTATAACACAAGGAGGTATGATCCTCAATTCACCACCCCGGAACTCGTCGGGTATGCCGCTTGACTCGGATGAGGCACCGGTAGATCAGATTACAGCCTTCGTTACTCCTACTTCATTGAATTCGTTTGTCACAAAGTGGAGTCGACATAACTCGGGACCAAGGAACCTCGCCGAGATCTTCCTTGTCCACGTTTCTCTCAACGTTAGTGATGTATTTGAGGTAGAACGCACAGATTCTATTTCATTGTGTGTCCTTGATTGTGAGTAGGTATGAATGTTTCTTGTCTCATCCATCCATGCTTCCTTATATGCTAACATTTACACTTGATCATATAATGTGTATATTTATTTAGGTTTCAATGTAATGACAACCTTAGCTGGCAAGACCGAGTTGATGCCGTGGTATGGAGAAGACTCGCTAGACGAGATTAGTAACCTGCCAGCTACCCTCTCAATCCTGGCCGTTAATCTATTGAATGCCGAGCTTCGGTTCAAGAGATCAGAGGCATATGATATTGGCTCAGATGAACAGCAAGAAGGTTCCGATGTTCTTGCCTTTATGATTCCCAAGTTAGTGCAACTCGTTGAGGCAATGCAATCACAAATAGATTCTTCACTTGATAATGATACAAACCAGCAGTTACTTGAGTTGCAATGTCGTTGTTACTGGCTTGCATCTGCTTACTACCTACAAAGTGGTCGTATTTGTAACGAGAGTTCTATAGCAAAAGCTGCCGAAGATTTGGGACTTGATTATCTCGACAAGGTTATGAATATCATGTCATCCGACAAATCACAACAACAGAGGCATCAGATCAAGACACCACATCTACAATCATCTACTCGTCATGAAGATTACTGGAATACACTTTCTTTAGAGACATTATCAAAGTATAAGGAGTACATCCAATCATCGGCTATAGTATCAAGTGCCCGACAACGATTTAGTGATATTCAAAACGAAGTGAACAAGAGATCTCAGTCTACTACTGCTGATATGGAAAAGACAGTTAATGTTATCACCAAAGATGACAAAGCAAAGTATAGTTCATTAGGATTGGAACTATTGGAAAGATATAATATTAACGGTGAGAAAGCAAGTGAACTTATCAATGAGCTATTAAAAGACTTGCTTCTACTACATGAAGATCACCTCCAATATACACCGGATATGAATGATGAGGATAATGTCACTACACCCAGATCAAAGGCATCTACATGGAATGGAGCAACACATTGGGGCAGATTATGGACTGAAATTCCGTCATCGTCCAAGGCCGTAACTAATACAAGGGAGGAGTCTTCTCGTCCATCAATTATTCAAGTATTGGCATCATCGTTGGTAGCATCAGGAGAGAAGATTTCCTCCCTACTTCTCATGTTCTCAAAATTAGCATTATCAGCAGTGTCTCAAGTACAAGCTACCCAACAAGATGATTCAACAGTGAAGAAAGATAATGAAGTAGTAGATCTTCAAGCCCCATCTACCACTAACAACACAAGAGCAGGCCATGGCAAGAAGAACCGACTGCTCATGCTTGTTGTGAATTTCTTTATTGATAAAATGAATGACTTGATAATGTCCTATACTGATCAAGCTGATATGGTCGATGCTATGGAGTCTCACGTTACCAGCCAAGACTTTAAGGGTCTGATTTTAGCATCACTCAACATGATACCCTTTGTCCTGGACGATTCGACAGATAATTCATCTCTTCATATGAACATCTTCAAGTCGGTTTCACGTCTTGTACATACCCTACGAGATCACCAAGGTCTGTCAAGTCAAACTCGAGAGAAGGTCGAAAGTGTATACTTTAGCAGCTTGGTCAAATCTATCACTCGTCAGAAGAAGGACTTTGCCGAGTTGACAAAAACTAATGACAAGAGATTGAAGAAGTGGCAGTTATTGATAACTTCTCAAGCTGACTTGATATTCTTCAAAGCAAATGAGATTGCTGAATTGTTATCCTTGAATCCGGCAAGAGTGAACAAAGATGGGAGTGCTGAGGTGTCTCACCTCATGAAAGCAATTACTAGTCAAGATGGGGAAGGAAGTAACTCCACGGCCACACTAGCTCAGTTTGCATCAACATTGCTTTGGTTTTGGAACTACCTGTCAAATGCATATGATATACTATCTCCGACAGAACTGTCGATCCGAGATAGGCTAATGGTACCAATCGTCTCAAGTATTGTTGGTCTATGTGGCTCCCCAGGCGTTTCAGTTGAGCCCTTGTTGGACTCGAGAGATGATACAATGTCTTCTGACAACAAGAGCTCTTCTTTGAGCCTGTCTGATTTCTTCGAGTCGGATGATAGTGTAAATGGCTTGTTCTTACATGGTTCATCATCAGAAGAGAATCGGCAGCAGAGATCTCGTCGTGTCTTATTGAGAAAGATATGCCAACTCGTGCAATGTGTATCTCTTGTGCTCAAATCAGTGAATCTCAAGCTCATGCGTCAAGAAGATTTTCTATCTACTCTTGACTTTCCATCAAGTCAACATGGACCATTCTTGCCTTTGGTGACTGTTCGTGTTCTATCATCAATGTCCGAAGCCATCTTTGATCTCTTCTCAGTTGATATTTCCGAAGTTGCTTATCCATATGGGGCTCGAGAATGTGGCAGCATGATTGACAGTCTACTAGGAAGAGCATACAGTCATTTATATGGATTCTCATTTGTTAGTACCGAATCATTTGCACCCAAGAGTTATGCCCCCGAATCAATCAAGGTGAGTATTGTCTCTTGACTTAAAGTATGACTAGCTTTACCATTCAAGTATTGCATTATCTCACACAACTTTCTTCTTCTCTCCACCACACTCAGGCCGCAACTCGACTGTTCCATTGTATTAAGCGTGTATACAATGCCAACCGTAAAGTGCCTCCGACTAAAGCTTGGGAGACGGTTGAACTTGCCTTACCTCCCATAGAAGAGAGCCAGGCTAGCAAAGCTATCAAGGCATTCTTACTAAATGCCAACAAGAACATTGATATGACGATGAGCGATTCAACTGATGACTTGCCTTCTGGATGCCCTGAGTGGGTGTTTGAAATCTCTGATAGCAATAGTTCCTCAAACGATGATGATGAACAACAGGACAGTATTGAACTCCTTCGACGTGGTGTGGCTCATGAACTTGCCAAGGGTGAGATCGCTGATCTCGAGTCTCCTTCCACAGAAGATGATCAAGGACTGTCTATCGAACGAGAGTCTACCCAACGTCACGAGCTCAATCTGTATCAGAATTTCCGTGCAGTTCTCAACGACTTGTGTTACCGTCCTAATAATGTTGAGGGGTGGGTCAAGCTCAGTGAATGTATCGGCTTTAAAGCGGAAGACATTTGTGATCGGATTGTTAGAATTCAAGATCCTTATGAATCGTCTGAGTTTTGCCTTACTGACAAGTCTAAAAGAGAACAACCAGCCATGATAACATTAGATCAGTTAAAACAAGCTCAAGGGGAGGAGTTTCAAGTATCACAAACCAATTGGAAGCCCTTTATTGGGAATGATCTTCTCATTTACATGAAGTATTCATGGTCAAACTTATCATCACTCGAGGCATTTGCCAAAGAACTTGGCTCGTCAATCTCTTCAGTAGATAGTACTATGGACGAAGGCTCCAATACTGAAGAGGGACAAGACAATTCCGATTACTTGTGCTGGAAAGAGATACAATCAAAGTTTGAGGAGGGCAAGTATGTTGAGTGGGCCAATTCATGGGCAGGCATGTATATTACTGCTCTAAGAACAATGAGGTTAAAGGCCCTCTTGGTGGCTCGATATCTTGCCAAGAAGAACAAAAGAGATAGCCGTGCTAGTATGCATCCTTCTGAAGTGTGTGAGGATGTTGGAACGGCATTGTATAGTGAAATAATGGCGTCTACTGTATACGGCTATCCAATCCATCCGATGTTGGGCTTTGAGAAGAGAAGGATTGCCGAGCGTTGCAACTTCTACTTCCAGGAGGCAGTTGAGTTGTCTACTAGTACCGACTACACACAGAAGTGTCAAACTGTTTCTCATGAGCTACACTTTATGATTGGCAAGTGCTATGAGAAGATTGCATCAACTCTAAAGGAAGAAAAGTATCCACTGGTGACATCTCAAGAGGGTGATCAATCATCACGATTGTATGAAAAGACAATGCATGATGCTATTGTGCACTACTCCAAAGCATCGACCGAGGCACAAGCAGCTGAAAAGGCAAGTGGCGGTGGACCTGACAAGTCTTGTCTCGGTGGAAGTTCTCATGGTGCAATTGAATATCTATATAGACTTCATGCATCTCGATTCAAGGTATTGCTCTCATCTATCACACGTGCTAGAGAAGAATGTGAATTGGCTGAGTTGGAGGCCTTCCGTATCACATCTGTGAAATGGTTTGATGAATCGAACGAATCGAGCTCCTCGTCTCTTGGAATTCGTGGCAAGACTTGGGATGTGTTTGCCGATTGTGTCGATGGTAAGTTCTTGTCTTGATGTGACACTTGTCTCTGTATGATACTCTTGAACTCATTGATCATGTCATAAACTTTACATAGCCTTTACACACTGCCGAAGGGTTATGCCAGTGTTTCATCGAGCTGCTTATCGTTTGGCACAAGCCTACAACTATGCCCCACTCTTTCATGATCCCGAGACATGTAACGTTGGGAGTAAACAAGCGATACCAACAACCAAGAGCTATCGAATTAGAGGACTTGATGCTGGTTCTTGTGTAGAAAGTGCCAACGCTGCCATATCCAAGTTGTTTGACAAGAAACGGTAAGTCGAGCACCATCTTTGATTAATCTACACATGACATGTGTATCTTCTTATCTCGTGTCTCATCATTCATCCTTCTCTACTCGTCTACCTCCACATATAGATCACAACTTGCTGCAGTTTGGGTGACAACGTCTAGTTCTCCATCACCATATGAGGTACTAAACGACTCTCTTCGGAAGTATGATACACTCCGGCTAAAATATATCAGGGCATATATAGATTGTAACAAGGAAACTGAACAAGGAAGGCGTGATATTGAGACTTTGTTAAGTTGGACAATGACTAGTAATCAGGATTTGGCTGGTTTCTATATTGCCAGTGCCTTGTTGCGTGGTGGTGACCCTGGCAAACATGCAAAGCAATCACGTCTCACAAGTGATGGATTCATTGCCAAGGTGAAGCATGCATGTAGTAGTGCCACGACCGAGATGATATTACGAGACTTGGCAGTGTGGAAGAGAAAGAATGGTATTGATAATGACGAGAAGAAGAAACTTACAGCCCACTTCAAGCTTGCTTACAAGTTACACCTAAACTTGAATGCATCAAGCAAAGAAGTAGCAGAGCATGTGAGCAAGAAGAATTGCCCATTGGCTGAAGTCGAAGCCTTTTGTAAATGTTACCTTTCCATTCAATCTGGGTATAGGATATCATCCATCAATTTGTCCGGCATGGATGGTACTGCTTTGTGTTCAATTCTAGAAGGTGCACTGGCAAAGGGAAAGCAAATGATGCAAGAAGCCAAGGTCAAGGTGTCTAGGAAGAAGGAAAAGACGGCCTCAACTACGAGTAAAGAGACTCAACCTAGTATTAGCACATCGGACGGTGAAAAGCAGAGTTAGGTCTACAAATGTAAATCTAGTATGTGTTATTGTCATTTGTTAACACCCTAATAATACCGATATTCATCACTAAATGCAGCAGCTTTATCCCTCTGTGGACTCTTTATCTCACTTAAATACGCTTGATATGATTGTAATGCTGATGTGTATTCCTCTTTTGATGCAAGTCCAGTTGAGTGCATCTTTTGGATTGCAGTTAACGATTCAGCATATCCACCGCCCACTGCTATCATGTAGTGTTTCAGTGCTCTGTTCATATTTCCGTTTAGCCCCACCGCACTGCCCAGATTATGTCTTGCACTTGCATTTCCCATCATAGCTGATAGCTCATAATAATGACTAGCCTTCTTTATATCGACTTCGACACCATTACCAAATTGATATGCAATACCGATACTATTATATGCTTTAGAATGACCTAATTCAGCTGCTCGATGAAATAATTCTAATGCCTTGGTATAATTCTGTGTGTATCCGTTTTTCTCATCTCGATAGTCACATCCAATGTTGTACATTGCTTGGGAATCACCAGCTTCAACTCTTTTCTTCTCCCTTTCGACCATCTCCTCGTCTGAAGTATGATATAGAGTTCTACAAAAAGGACACTTATTTTCAACTACATTGCCTTGGTCATCATAGACAGGTGCAAGAATGCATCCACTACATATCATTTTCCCGCAACAGGGCTGATACTTAATACCCGTGTGAAGTGATGGTAATCGTAGGAAACAAATTGCACAATCTTCCCCTGGTGGAGGTTGTTTAAATAACTTTTCATCATATAACTCAGCAGCACGTTTTCTACATTCTTTCTTGTGTTTTGGACGGTGAGCAATCTGACATTCTCTACTGCAATACTTCACCATCTTACATGCCATACATGCTTTTAATTTGTCACTCTCTTCCTCGCCCTTGCCACAGTTGGCACATATCGATACTTTGTAATCTTCATCGACGATACTCATGTTGCTTGGTAGTTTTATCGTTCGTATCTATCCAATGTAGTTTATCTGGTATGATTGTATACAACTACTGAGTTAATCGGTATCAATCCGAGCGTGTAAATTGATATATCAAGGGAACTCTATTGAATTACATTATACTCTGCTACTCTCCTTCATGATTTGCGGTATCCTAAAATGTCCGTTCAGCGCCAACAGTCAAATTTTCATTTGATGAGATGATAGTAAATAGACACCATGCTACAATTCCACTCTCATCCCTTCCCTCCGAGCTATTCATCGGTATAGGATTGGAAGGAGTGGTTAGTTATCGGGATAAAGAAAGATACAACATTAATAGTGTGCACAAATTATTTAGATATATGACATATATCTTCATAGACACAACGATACGCCTGGCTGGCAACTAATCAACAACATTATGAGTACGATTGATAAAGATATCGTATTATCAATATGTGCAAATTGCGGTAAAGAGGGTAGTAGTGACAAGATGAACACATGCAACAAATGTAAGATGGTGAAATATTGCAATGCAGCCTGTAAAAAGAAACACCGATCAAAACACAAGAAGCAATGTGAAAGGCGAGTAGCTGAGCTACACGATATAGAACTATTCAAACAGCCACCGCCAAGGGAAGATTGTCCAATTTGTTTCACTCGAATACCATTACTTTATACGGGGTGGAGATATTACCCATGCTGTGGAAAAACAGTATGTAGTGGATGCATTCATGCGCCTGTCTATGACAATCAAGGCAATAAAGTTGATGATAAGAAGTGCCCTTTTTGCAGAACTCCAATACCATCAACCTACAAGGAGGCAATGGAAAGAGAAAAAGAAAGAGTAGAGGCTGGTGATGCTGTTGCAATGCACAATCTAGGAAATTACTATTCTCGTGGGGAGGGTGGATATCCACAAGATTATGGGAAGGCATTAGAACTATATCATCGAGCAGCAGAACTTGGTTATTCTAAAGCTTATTGTAATATTGGTTGTGCATACGATCAAGGTGTAGGTGTGGAAGTTGATAAAAAGAAAGCCATCCACTATTACGAACTAGCAGCTATTGGAGGAAGTGCAACAGCAAGGGAAAATCTAGGTAAACATGAGGCACGCGTAGGCAATTATGATAGAGCCCTCAAACACTTTATGATTGCAGCAAGAGATGGTCATGCTGATTCTTTGAAGGTTATCAAGATAACATACTCAAATGGACACGCAACAAAAGAAGATTACACAAAAGCATTACAATTATATCAAACATACTTGGGTGAAATTAAGAGTGTACAGAGGGATAAAGCTGCCGCTGAACGAGAGGACTACCGTTACTATTAATGTATGCATATTTAAAGCTAGTATAAACAGAAAGGTTCGAGAGGAACCGATGTTATTAGACTATAGGCCATTACTAATAATAGGTTTAATTTCAAAGCAGTAAGAAGTTAGTCAAAGCTTCGTTAAGTATTACTACAACGCTTATAAACATATACATTCGATTGACCCCAACTCATTTCCACAGGACATTGATGTATCAGTTCAAACTCCTTATCAAATGACTCGTCATTATTAAACTTCTTTAAACATATCCAATATGCATTAGATGGTGCATACTTTGCCTTCTCTACAATGTGTTCCATCAACTCATTATCAAATAGTAAATTAGGTATATATACAACTGTACCAACACTCCACCATTCTTTATAATCTAACAAATCTGAATGTATAAACTTAATATCATCATGTAGTAACTTGTGTTTATATTGAAATTTATATAAACTTTGTACTGATGTTGCCATATTATGTAAATTACCTAATAGTTCTATACCAATACATTCTTTGTAGTCACCTATATATCGTGCTGCAAAGACAGCTCGTCCTGATCCTGATCCTAAATCATAGAATGTATCATTATTTGAATGTGGAATATTTATGTCGTTTGTTAGGAGTAGCTGAATGAAACCTTGTAGATCAATCTCTCCATATACTAAACTATCTTCACTATGCAGTTTTTGTTTATTATCACCTTCTCGCCGTATATCATCTGTTAAGGAAGCATCCTTTGCTGTTGCAAATGTATATTCTTCGTAGAGAGATGATAACTCTTGCAACACTTTGTCTTGTGCTAGCTGATTCAAATCTAGCTGTTGTATATCAGTAGTGGTTGATATAACGCCTTTATCATTTGCTGCACTCTTCAGTAAGGAATAGAGATTGTCAGAGTAGTTGCTGTTTGCTGTAGATAAAGCTGATAATGATGTCTTCCACTCTTCGACAGCAGATAGATATTCCAATTTATCGGACATGAAATGGTATCTTAGCTGATGATATGCGGTGACCAATGGCGTTGCTTACTTCTATTACAACCGTCCGCCCAAGAACGGTAGTACTGTATCAACAATAGTAGATCGTAATAGAGAGGGTGAATCGACAAAATCAGATGATAGAGATTAAAGTTAGAGATATAATAGAATCGGAGCGGAGGAGGAGATAAGTCTCTCGGTATCCTAAAAATGTCCGTTCATAGCGCCAACAGTCAAAATTTCATAAAATGCAATTAAGCGATGACATCATGTGTATCTCTTGATAAAGCTACATACTCGTCCCTAAAGCTGTACAATCCAGCCATCGGGGAAAAGAAAGATACGAGATTCAGTTTGCGTATAATCTACATCGACATAACGATACTCGGCAGCCTCAACAAGCAACATTATGAGTACGGTTGATAAAGACATCGCATTATCAGTATGCGCCAATTGCGGCAAAGAGGGTAATGATATTAATAATGTGTGCAACAAATGTAAGATGGTCAAATATTGCAACGCTGCCTGTAAAAAGAAACACAGACACAAACATAAGAAAGATTGTGAGGAACATGTCAGATTAGCTGACAAGCGTGCAGCTGAATTACATGATGAAAAGTTATTCAAACAGCCTCCACCACCGTGGGAAGATTGTCCAATTTGTTTTCTAAAGATGCCATTGAAAATGAAGGGGCATAAATACAAAGCATGTTGTGGGAAAATAATTTGCAGCGGGTGTAACCATGCACCTGTTTATGATGACCAAGGCAATGTAGTTGCTAAGAAGACTTGTCCATTTTGTCGAACTCCATGGCATAAATCGGATGAGGTATGGATTGAACGACTGAAGAAACGAATCGAGGCTGATGATCCTATTGCAATACACAAGTTAGGAATGTACTATCGAGATGGAATACGTGGTTTTACACAAGATTATGAAAAGGCATTAGAATTATATCATCGGGCTGGGAAGCTTGGATGTTCTTTGGCATATAATAGTATTGGTTATGCATATGAGTATAGTACTAGAGGTGTAGAAGTTGACAAGAAGAAAGCTGTACATTACTATGAGCTAGCTGCTATGGGAGGGGATTCATTGGCAAGGCATAATCTTGGAATTATGGAACAGAAAGCAGGCAACAAAGAGAGAGCAGTGAGGCAGTATATGATTGCAGCGGGGGGTGGATATTCTGATTCTTTGAAGGAGATTAAAGAATTATACTCACATGGTCGTGTACCAAAAGAAGATTATACAAAAGCGTTACAAGCCTATCAAGCATATTTGGGCGATATTAGGAGTAGACAGAGGGATGAAGCTGCTGCAGCTGATGAAAACAATCGTTACTACTGATAGACTATAACTAATCGATGCATGAAACAACAGATTAGGTTTCTTCTTTTACAACTTTACTGCTACTTCTAAAGCAATCTGGAACTTTATATACAAATACTCCTTCTTTTCCTTTACTACTAGTATCACTTACCTTCCAACCAGGTATACTAAACACATTCGAAACAACAATCGATCCAGGCTGCAATTCCTTCTCCAACTTCTTACCAAGTTTATCCATAATAGGTGCCAATCCATACACCGCCACAACATCATATTGATTTAATTTTATCTTCCATATATCACGCATATAAAATGATGTAGAATTCCAATATTGTGGTGTGATTAATCTTCGAAAGTTGGCAAATATATGTAATGCTGGATTGATTTCATATCCGATTGATTTATTGAATAAGTTCTCACGTGCTGCCCTGAATACTACTCGACCGTCTCCGCTACCCAAGTCTACAAAGTTTAATGACTTTTGTGCAATCTTTTCTTTCATATAACTTGATTGTAATGTATGGTTTCGTATTATATCAAACATTGCATTGAGTTTGCTACCGAAAGTTGGTAGATAGGGTGCACCTCGTCGTTGTAGAACGGGTGGAAGGCTGAGCAATACTGCCAAGTGTGGAAATAGAAAGAGTGTTGCTCCTATACCAAGTAATATCGGGTTGTATTTAGACTCCTCTGTGTTCATATTATGTTCAGAATCAGCTGTTTTGATGCGATTCCATATGCTTGATAATGATGATGAGCGTATCAAATTCTCTGCACAATCTTCATCCCCAATAGAGTTGTTTGTATTTGCTGATATACGATTCCATATTCTTGATAATGGAGATGAGTCAGCAGTTGCCTGATCAGAGTCTTCTCCTTCCTCATTCAGTAAATCGAGTATACCCATTGACTCTAATAACTTCTTCTCTTCTTCAGTCATTTCATCAGTACTATTGTTTGTTGGTATATCTTGTCTACTATCTGTTGCAAGTATTCTTGTACTGCCAATCATATCTCTTGTGTTGAGTATAACAGGCCGATCTATCTCCTCTTCTTCTTTAGATAGATGTTCCTCTTCATCACTCATATCCAACTCTGGCAATTCAATCGGAGTCAACAACTCCTCTTTCATACTCTCCGAAAATGGTGATTCAATACCAAACCATACACTATATATCAATTTTGCTACTGTATATTGTTCATCTATTAACAAATCATTACCAACAACTCCTAGTAGTTCATCATTAAGAAGTAATTGTATTCCAACTTTGGGTATATATTGTAATGTATATCGATCACCTACACTTATATTTTGATATAGATTATTAAATGTCGTTAGAGAATGTTGTATATTAAGTGGTAAGTCTGATATTGTAGTGTTTGGGGGTAAGTTTTCTTCTATAAATTTATTAGTTGCCCATTGCAAATCTGATGAACGTGCAGGTTTATGATAGTAAATTTCAAGTGCTATCGGCGACAACGATGTTGATATTGTATCATTGGATTGTTGTTGAGATATGATTGAATTGTCAACTGCTTCTATATCTTGAGGTAGATATAGAACTGAGGAGCAAACACCGACATAAAAGTATGAGAGATATGATTTGCCTTTTGCAATGAGTAGTGGTTCATCATCTTTTGATATCGTTTTAGTGAGAGGGAATGCCGCACCGCCAACATCTATGGTTGTTGGAGAAGAGTTTATAGAGCTATTCGTTTGTTGCATGTTGGTTCTCTACTGCATTCATCGTCTGCTCCTACAAGCAGCTAGGTATATTGTATGATAGTATACAATCATCATTTTAGTTGAGCTGGTCTCAAACGCTTTTTTTATTCAGTTCGTTTCTTGCATAAGGGCAAGATGAATCGCACCCTTGCTCTCATTCAGCTTTGCAATATGCGGCCTATGGCTCTAATACTGAGTAAACACATTCATTTTAGTATCATGATACCCCACCCAAGTCTCAATGAGCATCAGATAAGCTGCCACATTTGAATGGCATAAAAGTGCATAAGATATGAGCATATCATATTGCCCAACATTAAAAAGATAAAGTTACTGCTAAGAATCTGTCATAGTCACTAGCTTTAAATAGATCTATACTAATAATAACGATACTCCTCATGAGCTGCAGCGGCCTTATCTCTCTGGCTACTCTTAATCTCAACCAAATATGATTGATAAGTTCGTAATGCTTTTGTGTAATCGTCTTTTGTTGCTTGTCCTTTTGAGTATAGTTCTTTGATCTCCTCCAAAGAATCGGCATATCCACTCCTCAACGCAATCATATAGTGTTTCAGGGCTCTATCGAAATTGCCTGCAATCTCCTCATAAAGGCCAAGATTATGCCTAGCGGTTGCATTCCCCCTCATAGCTGCTAGCTCATAATAATAATATGCCTTCTTCATATCTATTTCTACTCCTTCACCATTATTATATGCAACACCAATACTGCCATAAGCACGTGCTTCACCTAACTCAGCTGCCCGATGATATAATTCTAATGCTTTGGTATAATCTTGTTCAAATCCATATCTCCCTTCTCGATGGTGGAATGCTATATTGTAGATTGTTTCGGCATCTTCTTTCTCCATTCGCTTCTTTTGCATTTCAACTATCTCCTCTTTTGTATAAGGATGCGGAGTTCTACAAAATGCACATTTTTGATTATCAACTTTATTGCCTTGGTTATCAAATACAGGTGCATGAATACATCCACTACAAATCCTTTTTCCGCAACATGATTGATATTTACTTCCTGTATTTAGTGTTGGTAATAGTAGGAAACAAATTGGACAATCTCCCCACTGTGATGGTGGCTCTTTGAATAGTTCTTCATCGTGTATCTCAGCAGCACGTTTTCGACATTCTTTCTTATGTTGTGGTCGGTGAGCAATTTGACATTCTCTATTGCAATACTTTACCATCATACATGCATTGCAGTGTTTGAGTTTATGACTCTCTTCCTCGCTCTTGCCACAATTGGCACATACTACCACATCGGTATCATCCGTGCTCATATTCTGTAATATACCGTTCACCTCACATACACCATCATCGTTTGATTTGATTTTGTCAGACGTGCTCATATTTACTCTTGTGTCTACTGTAAATTATCTATGTTATGTCTTACCGATCTACCTTTTAAAATCTGATACCGATAATATTACTATATTAATACTATTCCTAAGATCCTGATTAGGTGATATGTAAGTGGTGATCTTTTCTTATGTTTATTGGTATTTGACTTTGCAATTGGATGATTATTTTGTGTAAGGTATTTTGCATGCTCTCCTCTAGAATAGCCAAAACCGCTGCTACTACACGACGATGATTACACTTATGTGATAATGCCACTGCCAATACTATGACGGCACCGCCCACCCTCGATTAGTATAAACCAGAATAAGTTTAAGAGAGGACTAAAGAGAGCAATGTTTAGCGATATGTATGATGACATGCATAATCAAGATAAGCCCTTCGTTACATATGTACACTCATATGTGGTTGTAATACACCACTGCTTTAGTATACACTCATCATTAGTATCTATACCCCACTCAAGTCTCAAGCAACAGACGAGCTACCACATTTAATGACAAAGAGCATATGATATGAGCACATCATGTGCACAAAACAAAAGAGATGAATGCGTATAATATATGGTTAGATATTGCTTGATTGATTTACTGTTGATATTAAGAATATTTTATAGACTAGCTTTAAATATACCTATATTAAAAGTAACGATAGTCCTCTCGTGCAGCGGCAGCCTCGTCCCTCTGGGGATTCTTTATTTCTCCCAAGTACTCTTGATATAACTTTAATGCTTTCATGTAATCTTCTTTTGTGGCATCTCCATCTGAGTACAATTCTTTGATATTATTTAGTGAGTTGGTATATCCACCTCTTGTTGCAATCATTAAGTGTCTCACTGCTCTATCGAAATTGCCTTCATGTGCCTCCTTAATGCCTAGATTGTGTCTTGCTGATGCACTTCCCTTCATGGATGCTAACTCCCAGTAATGGTTGGCCTTCTTTTCATCAATTTCTACACCTCTACCATATTGATATGCATAACCTATATTGAGAAAAGCATCAGCATAACCACCACCAAGCTCTCCTGCCTGATGCCAAAGTTCCAATGCCTTTGTATGATCTTGTGGAAATCCATGTAATCCATCTTGATAGTACATTCCTAAGTTGTAGATCGCAATGGGATCATCTAACTCCAGTCTTTTCTTTTCCCTTTCCATTGCCTCCTCATCTGAAGGGGGAGTTGGAGTTCTACAAAAAGGACACTTGTGATTATCAACTTTATTGCCTCGGTCATCATAAACAGGCGCGTGAATACATCCACTACATATCATTTTTCCACAACATGTTTGATATCTAGACCCTGAAGCAAGTGTGGGCATTCGAAGGAAACAGATAGGACAATCATCTGCTGGCGGAGGCTGTTTGAATAGTTCTATATCGTGTAGTTCAGCAGCACGTTTTCGACATTTTTTCTTGTGTTGTGGACGGTGAGCGATTTGACATTCTCGATTGCAATATTTAACCATCTTACATGCGGTACATGATTTGAGATCATGACCCTCTTTACCGCAGTTTGCACATATCGATACGTTCTCTGTTTTGTCTATATTATCATCAGACATGTTCATCTTGCCCACTGACACATCTAATGTAGTATCATCTTTTCTATTTATATAATAGTACTACCAATAACACACACGGCCGACAATCTTTTTGTAAATATCTAAATCTAATGCTTTTGTAGAGTAGCAACAATATGAAAAGGAAGAAGAGGAGGTGCTATATTAGGAGGAAGCAAGCAATTGCGTACAACCTCCACTAATTTAAACAGTGAGTAAAATGGCGATGAAACGTAAACAATTGCACCCAACTTGCCGCTCGCCTCTCTTTCAGCCTTACAATATGCAGTCTATGGCTCCAATACTGGGCAAATACACTCATCAATAGTATCATAATACCCCACTCAAGGCTCAAGCCTCGACGACTGCCACATTTGAATAGCATAAAAAGTGCATAAGATATGAGCACATCATGTGCACAAAATACAAGAGATAGATATGATATAGTATGGTTAGCTATTGCTTGATCAACTGTTAAGAGTCTGTTATAGGCTAGCTTTAAATAGACCTAACTAATAGTATCGATATTCCTCGTCGGCAGCAGCAGCTTCATCTCTCTGTTTACTCTTAATCTCACCCAAATATACTTGATATATTTGTAATGCTTTTGTGTAATCTTCTTTTGTTGCACACCGTTTTGAGTACATTTGTTTGATCATCTCCAACGATGGATCGAATCCATCCCCCACTGCAATCATCCAATGTCTCAATGCTCTTTCCTTATTGCCTACACATATCTCGCTATTGCCTAGATTGTGCCTTGCTGATGCATCTCCTCCCATAGCTGCTAGCTCATAATAATACGTAGCCTTCTCCTTATCGACTTCCACACCTTCACCATAATAATAAGCATTTCCAATATTGCAATATGCTTGAGCATGACCAAGCTCTCCTGCACGATGCCAAAGTTCTAATGCCTTGGTATAATCTTGTGAAAAACCATATGTCCCATCTGAATAGTACATTCCAGTATCATGAATTGCAATAGGATCATCAGCCTCCACTCGCTGCTTATATCTTTGAATGTTTTCCTCGTCTGATTTAGGATGTGGAGTTCTGTGGAGTTCTACAAAATGGACACTTTTGATTATCAACTTTATTGCCTTGATGATCAAAAACAGGCGCATGAATACATCCACTGCATATAATCTTTCCACAGCATGTACTATATTTCTTCCCAGTTGGATTCAAACAAGGTAATCGTACGAAACAAATTGGGCAATCTTCTAATGGTGGAGGCTGTTTAAATAACTTTTCATCATGCAATTCAGCCACACGCTTCTTACATGCCTTTTTATGTTGTGGACGGTGAGCAATTTGACAATCTCGATTGCAATACTTGACCATCTTACATGCCGTACATGATTTGAGATTATCACCTTCTTTACCGCAATTAGCACATACTGATACTTCATTATCTTCATTAGTAGCTGTTTTGTCTGTATTATCATCAGTATCAGATATGTTCATCTTCTCCATCGATACATCTAATGCACTCATCGTTACATAATATATTACTAACAATACCACACACGGCCGCCAATCTTTTTGTAAATAGCTAATGCTTTGTTGGTAGTATACAAAAAAATATGAAAAGGAAGAGAGATAGCAGTGTTGCCGAAGGACCTGCCTGCCTCCTCCACCTCCATTAATTATGGCGATGGAACGAAACTACTCTCTTTTTATCTCTCACGCACCATCCCCACCACTACTACTCTTCTATCATCTACCCACATCAAAGTACACTTACTGCATTCTTTTTATACGTTTCTTATCAGTTATAGCCCCCGGGAGTTGGTCTAGCTACAAAAGTTTGACAAACTTTTCACATCATATCTCACCGATCACATACACGATAAACATCAACTTTCCCTCTTGCAGTACATTGCAATCGAGTTCATAATAAATTATACACAGACGGGATATCATATATTGCAGTACAATAGTATACAACAAATATGATTCCAAGAATAAGAGGTAGTGTCGGCATATGGAATAAAATGAGTATATCATATGTCTTAATGACTCTAACCATCACTACAATAGAAGCATTTGATGTATCATCCAGAACATCATGCACCTTTACACAGCAGACATCAACAACAATACTACAACCGTATACTGCACAATCTACACAATCACAGCAACAGCTAACAATGAAAGTATCAGGAGGATCCAAACGTACCCGATCCTCTAAATCATCACAACTAATTGAACTAAACAATGAACGTCTCCAAACTGCCGGCCGTCCTGGTACTAAAAACTTTGTAGATCCCAATAAAGTCTTCATAGGCAATTTACCGTTCACTGCCACCGAAGATGATGTTTCTAAAATGTTTGCAACTCATTGGAATATACCAATAAATTCAGTCAATGAACGTATTGAAAGTATCAAAATCATACGAGATTGGAAGACAAATCAATCAAAAGGATATGGCTTCATTCAATTCTATGAACCAATGGTTGCAACATCTGCAATGGAAAGTATTAACAAGGGTAAAGGATTAAAAATTAATGGAAGACGAATTCGATTAGATCAGGGTAAGCGTAAACCCAATGAGGAAGAGGAACGATTAAAGAGATTGAAACAAAAGGAAAAGAAGAAGAAATTAAAGGCATTGGAAATGCAAGAAGATGAATTAGATGAGGAAGGACGTGTTATATTGGATGGTATTAATAGTGCAGTATCTGATAATGAAGAGGAAGTAGTAGAAGAGGGTATGATGAGTGAAGATGATATGATTGCATTTATTGAAAAGGGTGGATTAAAGGGTGTAATGCCATTAACTGAGGAGACTGCGGGCTTTTTAGGTATTGAGGGATTATATGATGATGATGAGGATGTGGATGAGGGATACTTTGAGGAGTATTATGCCGAGAATGGGTATGATGATGATGATTTTAATGTTGATATTGACAAGGCAGGTGATGATGATGAGGAAGACGAGGATAATGAAGAATTGGTATATGATGGAGTGTTTGAGGAAATGTATAACCCGAATGAGTATGAGGGTTTGAGTGAAGAGGAAGAAGAAGAGATTGCCAAGATGAATCGAGAACAGAGGAGGGCTGCGGATAAGAAGAGGAAGAAGAGAAAGTTACCCTTCAAGGGATTTGGATCTCGTGATTAAATATATGGAGAGAAGTCTTAATATATATATGCAAGAGGGAAGTGGTGTGCAGTTGAGGACATACTACTTTAGTTAAGTATAGCTTCTGGGCATAAACAAAAGTAAAAGAAATACCTAATTGTCTAATAGTTATCTAATTATCCTAATCCCCCCCTCCGCTACGCCAAACTCTAGCAGCAGAATATGCCCTCCGTGCTCGATCACTCACACTTGATATCAATGAACACTCATCATTACCATTCGTGGGCTTAAATGCAATCATATCTGGTAATGGTGCCGTTTCATCATCATCTTCATCTTCTTGGGTATAGTATTCATCCACTGCATCATCTTGGGGCACCTCTTGACAGACTATGGGAATCTCTTGACATAACATGTCAACATCTTCACTCTTATACTTGGAGAATTGATGCATATCATCTGTTGTTGTAACCTGATGAGGATCAGATACACGACGTTTATAAGAGGGAGGAGGATTATATAATCCTTCTTTACTCAACCTCATCATATTATCACCATGTTGTTCTTGTTGCTCTAATTCTAAATCATCTGTATTAACCAATCGGATATATTCACACCAATACTTCTTTCGTATCATTTTAGTACAACCTTTATCATCCATTACAAATGTTAAACTTTCTCCCTTCTTATCATTATTTGACCGATATGCCAATATAGCATAGGAATATAACCCATTGGACCGTTTGATAAATGCAAAATCATATTTCATTAATGTTGATACTTGTTGCATTGCATTTTGGGATGAGGTTGGTATTTTAATGTGTGATGTGGAACGTACTGTTTGTCCTAGTTGATAATCTGGACGATAACCTAGTTGTCTTGTTGGTTGTTGTTGTTGATCATTAGTTTGTTGGTGTAGATTTGGCATTGAAGTATGGAGAGAATGTTCATGTTGTTTTAGTTTATGATTAGATGAGGATAATACCATACGACGACGTTGAGTTGGTTCTTCTTGTTGTTGCTGCTTGATTGTTAACTTATCATTTAACATCTCGGCTACCCTCTTTTGTGCTTCATCAGCCGTCATACCCGTGTAAGTTGATCGACGTCGTAGTCGTAGTGTCATTTGTTGTTGGGGTTTCCTACTACTATGGATGTGCTGAGGATTAGGTGGAGGGCAAAGGGGAGACGGAGATGCTGTATCCATACTGGTACGCCGATTGCCTCCACCTCTATTGCTTCCGCGACTCTTCTTATGTTGATGTAAAGAGCTTCTGCTTCCTTTATTACTCTTGGGCAGGGATGATGATGAATCTTTTCTATTGTAGCATCTCCTTCCGTCGTCGTCCATAATAATTGGTGATGACTTACCGTGTATTGCAACGAATGAGCGGCGTAGACTTCTATTGCTATCGTTAAACTCTGACGATTGTCTATCCATTATCATAATGATATTATACCGTACCAGTATAGATGGATCGGGCTACACCTCTAAATAGAACAGACAGTACGGGATTGCGAAGGATTGCAAAGGGAATCTTTTATTTTGATGAATGCTTTTTAATAAATGCAAACGAGAGTATATTACAGTGATTCGTTATATTCCAATACAATGAGCTGTTCATCATCTCATACACGCATATCGAAAGCACATGCAGATCTAATGTTGTTGACATTTACAAGCTGTCATTACGACACCCCGGTATTCAACACGGTACTCAGGTCTCAGCGAACCAACCAGCGAACCCAACCAGGGCTTAAGTATCATGCGAACTCTACCGGATAAAGGTATTCAGGTCACAACCTTGATTAACCCTCTATGTCTTTTTAACCTTATTTGAGGTCGATACATAGCCAGACAAAATAGACAGAACTCTCCTCTTCCATCCAAACAAGGCTCTATGATAACCAAGGCAATAAAGTTGATAATCAAAAATGTCCTTTTTGCAGAACTCCAACTCCAATTGATGATGAAGTTAGCGATATGTTGAAGAAACGAATAAAGGCAGGTGATTCTCAAGCAATGTACAATCAAGGGTGTGGTCACAGCGATGGAATACATGGATGTCCACAAGACTATGGCAAGGCATTAGAATTATGGCACCGGGCAGGTGAGCTTGGTTATTCCACAGCTCATACTGCCATTGGTAATGCTTATTATTATGGTAGAGGTGTTGAAGTTGATAAGAAGAAGGCTAATCATTATTATGAGCTAGCAGCTATTGGGGGGGGTGTAATAGCAAGATTCACTCTAGGTGTATATGAATATAAGGCAGGCAATATGGACAGAGCTCTAAAACATTGGATGATTGCAGCAAGGAGCGGATATGATGATTCTTTGAAACAAATCAAACGATTATGCACAAACGGGCATGTAACGGATGAGGATTATACAGAAGCATTACAATCCTATCAAGAATACTTGGGTGAGATTAAGAGTAGACAAAGAGACGAAGCTGCTGCGGCACGAGGGGAGCTATATCGTTACTATTAGAATAGGTATATTAAAAACTAGTATAAAAGGAAGATTCTTAACAGTAACTTAATTACGCAATATAGTATCTTCTATTTTGTCATTTTGTGGGTGGGGTATTGATACAATAGATGAGTGTATTTGCCTATGTATAGCATTTAGAGCCAATGGGCCGACCGCAGTTGTAGGCGGTGAGAGCAGCACAGAGGTGCCAATTTCCCTCGAGGGCAATTCATAGCCAGGCAAAATCTTTAGAGCCAACTCATGCTCTCTTACTCTCATGACTTTTTACTAAGCTATCGCTAAACGTTGCTTTTTAGTCTATCTCCAGCCGCACTTCTCTCTCGTGCTTATACCGTATACCTCTTAGCGTGTTTGCAGTGGTATAGTATTAGCAGTATTATCACATCACATGAGTGTAATCTGTATTATTAGCAAAGGTTTTGACTGTTCTAAAAGGAGAGCAACACCTTACACCCAATTTTGTTTATCCATCAAATTTCAATTGCAAAAAAGACTTAAGTATTATTTTTAGATATTAAAAAGTAGACTGGTGAAGATCATAACATATATTGGTAGACAAGAGTAACATGAGCACGTCCGACAGCAATTGCAAAAACGGTGCATCAAAATCAAACAATGACGGTGTATGTGTTATGTTACAGAATATGAGCACAGTTGATAATCATATATCGGTATGTGCCAATTGTGGTAAGGACGAGGAAGAGAGTCATAAACTTAAAGAATGTACGGCATGTAAGATGGTGAAGTATTGCAATAGACAATGTCAAATAGCTCATCGTCCACAACATAAGACAGAATGTAGAAAACGAGCAGCTGAGTTGCACGACGAAAAGCTATTCAAGCAACCACCACCAGAAGATTGTCCAATTTGTTTTATGCGAATACCTT
>Ga0214480_100203_pt1 | contig 29008 bp, 32 predicted proteins | sample M1_20Mar14CPVII9_3_FD_165042 | JGI IMG/M metagenome (GOLD analysis project Ga0214480, IMG submission 165042) | Marine eukaryotic communities from Monterey Bay, California, United States - M1_20Mar14CPVII9sort6BwellE17 | ecosystem: Environmental > Aquatic > Marine > Unclassified | place: USA... | reverse complement strand
ACTGTTAATGAGCTCAAATGGGAAGAATCTGGCGAATTGAAATAAACACTATAACTGTAGCACTATGAGACATAAACATCAAAAGAACATTCAACATTGCTCCTCACTTCTTCTAATGGCTTAGAATCTTCGTCTCTGTATCTACATATCATACTAGTCAGAATCTTTCTCCTTCTTAACAAGGGGAGGGATATCTAGTCATATGGTGGTTCCCGTGAAAACTGCCTGCCGGCTCGGCCTTGATGTATTCATTGTAAGGAAAGATACACTATATAAATTGGATTTATTGGAAGTCTTTACAGTTTATTGGTTTATTCTTAAGTTTAAGATTAGCATGAAGGCCGCATGCCACATAAACAAATATCATGCTTACCTAGACGAGATACAAATTGGATAACTACCTTCTAAGCTATTTAGTCTTAGTGAGTCTTAGTCTTTTATCTACTGGACTTAGTCTTATACTTGGACTTAGTCTTATACTTGGTTTTAGACTTAAAGTACATTTGGTAGTACATTTAGCGGTATATAGCTTGCATACCAATTATATGGGTTAAGGGATTGTATCTTAACCCGTTTTTGACAGCAACTACTCTGGCGGCTGGTCAGTAGACAATCTTGAGTTATTCAAAGGTACACCACTGCAGTGATAGATAATAAAGATAGAATCAAGTAACAAAAGTTAGACTTCAAGGCCTACGGCAGTAGTTTTCACAGACTATTTTCATATGATTTTTAATCTTATATTATGATGATCAAAAATGGCACCTCCAATAAACGATCAGAAAACGGCATCCACCAAAACCTAACCAGTTCCAATAAACGGTCAAATGCCACCAACTCAACGATCGGCTCTTGGGGATACCGATTGGATGTAGATTGGCAGATTGGAAAATATATTGGAGCTTATTGGAAGTAGGGAGAAATAAGAATAAGGATTAGCTAAAGTCATAGGTAATCTGTCCTCTTTCTGTATTCGTATAAACTATTGTTATTGTTGTATAACTTATTATTAGTTGTTAATTACATTAATATCTTGTTGCATTAAATCAATTGCCCCCCCTGCACGCTCTCTTTGTAACATCAATAAGCATCACGTCATCTAATCCACTGCAAATACTACCGAACTAATTTATATCTAATGTATTATGCAATACTATCTGGCCTAAGTATACTAATACTCTGTATTGCTGCCAACATATGTTGTTACATACATTATTATTGCTTCTTTCATGAGTATTTCGTAATGGCATATTTATGTTCCAATTTGTTATGTATTTGATGCATAGATGTTCGTATCATCAATTCTAAAAGCTGATCTATTGATGTAAGCACTCCATTCACGATATATTTACATAAGGCATGTATTTTATTATACAATCCATATAATATTTAATTACTACTATAATCGATGTGCACATTATTTGTATGATATGTTGGAATAACATTTGTGACGTTGACAACACACTTCTGGAAATAATAATAGTGTGCATTAGAATATGCAATGGTACTTGAAGAACAATATATACATACAATAATAAATACCACTCACCAAAAAGTAACATAACCACATTAGACTCGGTTGATTGTTGAATATCTATTACTTATTCTCTGCTGCGTACCCCAAATGAGAATATAACCACAGCTATAAGACATTAAGATTTTATTGCCGAGTGATATGATCATGGCATTACATCGCATATGTTATCATGGCATGACATCCATAATATGTCGATAAATATCATGGCATGACATCACATTGGCATGTCATCTATATACCGATATCATCACACCATCACACCGTTGGGGAATAAAGTGGCACCGGTGCTCCTTCAACCTCAGGGGACGATATCATGGCATGATATCATATATATACCGGCGATATCATCACATTGCGTGCCAATATCATCAAGATAAGCCTCTCCCATCGATCAGCCGGCCACGCCACTTGCCACCCAATGGATACCAAAAAATACCGGATACCATGCAACAAAAAACATACTTACAAACCAACACACAGTTCAGCCAAAATGAGTTTTCAAGTGAAAACTGACAATTCTTATTCTCATGTAATGGTATCCTCTGTATCCTAATGAATCAAATTTCAACATCAAGGCCTAACAGCAGGCAGGTTTCACTAGGACTCTAAGGTGAAAGACCAAATTTTGACAATCTCATTCAATAAAAATAAAGAGTGAATAGGTTTTTGAAGGTATCCTTCTTACATCCTCTTTGAGTCTTTCATCTTTGAGTCTCTGTGAAAACTGCCAGCCGTTAGGCCTTGACGTTAGTATACTTATACTGATAAAAATTTGATTAAACCATTAAACAATGCATTCTTGCTTTTTCTTTTAAAGTACTAAGATCTTCCTTTGCAATTAAGGCATTATTATTACTCGTTTTATCGTAACACAATAAACGCAGTACATTTTGCAAAGGTATCCTTTTTAGGTTCCGCACTAAGTAAAAATGAGCAAAATCACTAACAAATCTGAAATATGAAGGTCTTCCGATCGTCGAATTATAGATATGTTAGGTGCAGTTTTGCACGCTGATTCCGAATAATCATGCATTTCCCAAATTTTTTCAACCATCTTTTTTTCTTTCAGCCACTGCTACGCTTCTACTTGTCCAATTCACACCGTTCCAAGCATACCATCCTCCTCTTTAGCGTCCCAACGATTATATACCAAGTTTCATGGTCGAATTCCAAGTGTTAGCGGCATTATTCCATCCGCCCCAAGTCAAGTCGAGCTTAATGGAGAAAATTAGTGGTATCCTAAAATGCTGATATTGATGCTACTTTATAGAGGTGGTATAAAGCTTATGCAAGACCAAATCTCTGGGCCTGGGTATCCTTTTTTGCAATGATTTACACAGTGGCCCTCACTCACAAAAATGTCGAATGATCGGCCATTGCGATAAAACTACATGGAATACCGGCCTAAAATTCACAAGGCTCCTCTACAACATATTTGTAGTTCACATGCCGAGCTGTATTGTCTAGATCGGCCTGGAAAAAATCGCCTATTTTTTGTTAGTAGAAAAGCTTAGCAAAACAGTTTTTACTAAATAACTTTTTAACTATTGATAATCATAACAAGGCAGTACCAGATTCGGAATCAGCGTGCAAAACTGTATTGTATAGGATGTCTCCACATCTAAAATTCGACGATCAGTTTTCACAATGTAGAAAACTCCATAGGGGATGAGGAACGAAGTGACAAGAAGGGGTTGCAAAAATCTCTGTATGTCTGTCTATCTTTCCAAAAAAAGTGTAATGGTCTTGGTCTTGATTGTTTGATCGCTTAATTTCTCAATCAAGCGCATCGGCGGTCAAATTTTTGTGATGCCATGCCAATAAATGTAGGCGCCTTAGGGTGGCTAAGCAACCTCTAGAGGATAATGCACTAGTGATCGATCTCATATTTGATAATAAAAATTGATATCCAATGACCGCTCATACAAATTGCAAAGACTAGGCGTGCCTCCGAATATCTAATCCAGAAGAGTTGCTGAGACAGCGGGCCTATCTCTCAATGCCGAGGCATGGGATGGACGACGTCACGTCAATATAGTTGGCCAGCTCTTGAGATGTGTGGTGGGTCCAGCTCTCAACGGACGATCTTGTCATATTATATATACATGCATGCTGATTGATAATACATCAACAATAACAATCGGTATTTGTTAGTATCACATTCTTATACATCATATCATATCCAACTTCTACAATGTGTTGATGAAACTTCCCTACTCAATAAGCAACAGCGCTTAACAGCGAAGACCTTATTGGCGAAAGATAGAGGGAAAGAAGACGGTAGATGATGAAGAGAAGTATGATAGCACTATCCAAACAAATAAGATACCTTCTGTTGTTACCGTATCAACAGCAGCCGTGGAAGAACAAATGCTGAGAAGAATCAGTTATTTCAGTATGAGACTTTTGATGACCGTGGTCATAGATCATCCAATAGGGCTCCTGATGGGTATAAGAAGATTAACCTCCACTTTGTCTATGATGTCAAACATGACGGAAGACACAAGGCTCGTGTTGTTGCAGGTGGACATCTCACTGAGACACCTCTAGAAAGTATCTACTCCGGGGTTGTAAGCCTACGTGGTATTAGGATCGTAACTTTCATTGCTGAATTGAATGGTCTCGATGTGTGGCAAACAGACATTGGCAATGCTTATCTTGAGGCATATACAAATGAGAAGGTATACGTCATCGCAGGACCAGAATTTGGGGAGCTTGAAGGACACATCTTCGTTATCAGGAGGGCCTTATATGGTTTGAAGACTAGCTCGGTTCAATGGCATGAGAGGTTTTCTCAAGTATTACGTAGTATGAAGTTTGTTCCGAGTCATGCTGAGCCTGATATCTGGATGAGAGATAGGAGACCACTACGAGTATATTGCCACCTATGTTGATGATTTGACCATTGCATCAAAGAATCCCCAAGCCATTATTGACGCACTTGAGGCAAAACCGAACAACTTCAAGCTTAAGGGAACTGGTGAAATTGATGTTCTTCTTGGTTGTAATTACTTTCGTGATAGTGATGGCCGACTTTGCTATTCCCCCAAGAATTATCTAAAGAAAATGAAGGACCAATATAAACTACTCTTTGGAACGAGCCCCAAATTTGAAACGAATCCTCTAGTGGAAAACGACCATCCCGAACTAGACGAATCTGAATTTCTCAACGATGAGGAAACTTGTATCTACCAATCTCTTATTGGTTGCACTCAATGGGTAGTCCAACTAGGCCGTCTTGATATAGCCGTGCATGTTATGACCCTCTCAAGCTTTCGTGCTCAACCGCGACGTGGCCATCTTGAACGTCTTAAGAAAGTAATTGGATATCTATCGAAGATGAACAATGGAGCTATTCGCATTCGTACTGAAATGCCTGACATCTCTGATGCCGTTATCGAGAGATATGACTGGTCCAAGACAGTTTATGCTGGTTCTAAAGAAGAGATTCCACTGACATTCCAACGCCTAAAGGGAAACCTGTCAAACTTGTCACATATGCTGATTCCAATCTCTGTCACAACATTCTTGATGGTAAAGCTGTCACGGGTATTTTGCACTTTGTTAATAAGACACCATTTGATTGGTATTCTAAGAAACAAGCAACGCCAGAAGTCACTACGTTCAGTACAGAGGAACTTGCTGCGAGGACCGCTATAGAGCAGAGCCGTGCCAACAGATTGACTTTTATGTAGACTACCTTGGAGTACCAATTGAAGGACCACCAATCCTGCTCGGAGATAATGAGTCTGTTGTGATGGGTATAAAATTCCACACAGGAAATTGAATAAACGTCACTTGATTCTTTCTTGGCACTATGTACGTCAAGCCATTGCCACTGGTACATATGATTATGTACACATACCTGGGAAAATTAACCCTGCGGATATTCTAAGCAAACATTGGAGTTACGGCACTGTTTGGGGTATGTTGAAACCTATTCTCTTCTGGTCAGGTGATACTGGAGAATTAGCTTGATATCGAATGGTAGGGGAGTGTCAATTGGATACACATTCGATTGCCACCACGTGGAATTTAGGGTATGTGTACGTACATACTCAATTTTGTAGAAAAGGTCTTTTGACCGTATAATTTATTTTTTACCTTTTACTTGTTTGTTTAACAACATCAATATTGACTTTATTGTCACTGCTCTTAGCTTCAAAGGGGACAACACCACTCCCGCTGTGATCAACGCCACCGCCAACACCGCCAACGCCGCCGCCGCAGACACCGCCGGCACAGATAATACACCAAAGGCAAAATCATCCGGTGCGTCAAAAACTCCTACTCCTATTGATATTAATAAAGTCACTCCTTTGGACGACGCAATTAGTGAAGAGTGAGTGTTTGATGTATGCCTTTCTGTTGTGCTTATATCTATATTGAGTATATCCTAACAACAATATTGTACAATAAACACTTCCTCTTAACACGATCTTTTAGATCACAAACTATATCCCCTCTGATGTCATCGACACGAACTCAAGGTGATATTCACGATAGGCTGGATGACGTATGTAAACATGTTTACATGGACATACACCCGTCCCTATTGTCGATAATGGTTTTTGCTGACGTTGTATCTACCAATCGTGTAGGGAAACAATCTGCCGTAGAGAAGAATAACAGTGATTGTGCATTGCAATTTGCAATTCCCAGTGTCAACCACAATCATTATAACAGGGATACGGCGAATGGGATAGTTCAACAATTGCTGGGAAGAAGAATTATCCGTATGAACGACAATTTGCCACGGATTACGACCAAAAGTATGGCGATGACACAAAACAAATGATGGTGGATAATCAGGTATGAGTATTGACAAATATTGTATATTTTAATGCTTGGAAATTGTTAGTATTTGTCTAAACACTGTCCTTCTATCTTTTATATATCAACACTTACCAATAAATAAAAAAACACAACTTGTGTATTTTTTTTTTATAATATAGGGTAAGGATCCTACTGAAGAGGATTTAGATGTTTACCAAGTAAAGCATTTCACATCCATTCCGGCTGAAAAGGCAAAGCTAATTTACCATCGCACACCTCCTCTGAGGGGTGGTGATTTTGATGCGGACTGGGGAAAGAATAATCTTACGAGACTAAAGGAAAAATGGCCAGACTATTTTGAACAGGACATTCGTACAAAGGATGGGAAGAAGTATATCGCAGAAGCTCAGCAATTTCTTCCACAGTGGGAAAAGAAGTGTAAGGACCATGATGACTCTACGCCTGAGTGTCAAAAGAATTGGGAGAAGCACTATTTCCATCGTGTAGTGAACGACAGCAAAAAGCAGTTTGAGACTAAATACGAAACATACCACAGGAGTGAATCGGCGGCTAACCCTGCCTTGGACTTTTTGTATGATTACAAATGGGAACAATACTGTGGAGATCCGTTCAATGGTATATATTTAAGGAATGTTATGCAACATTTTAAGTACAAGGCTATAGACGATGGGGACGTTGAATTGTGTCCACCGTTTATCCACTCATACGAGTCATTGGCCAAAGATATGCCTGAAGAAAAAGACGAAGGAGTCAAAGAAGATCGCCTAACCACCATGCATATCAATTCGTTGGTATTCTTCCCACAAATTCTAGCCATGTTATATGCGGAGCGTTACAATAGGCCCATGTCTACAATCGTCGAAGATGAAACTTTGAAACAGCTCAATCTCTATGCAACAAGGTATACTGCACTGCAAATGAACAACGCCTCCACTCAAATTAATGGAGCAATGGATCATTGTGATACATACGACAAACTTCATTATTCCGAGTTCTACACACTTGGATCTAATGATATTATTGGCGCAGCGTCTATGATTATTGATTTAATGAATGTTGCATTGATTCATCCTAACGAAAACGTCGTTGTTGATGAATATGACGAAGATAAAGAAGACATAACACTTCTCAGAGAGAACATTATTGTGTTGCAAAGTGCAGTAAGCAATTTGGCGAAAAAGGGGGAATTTGTAGTAGTTATTAATGATGTTATTCGAAACTTGGGTGAGTGTTCCCGTGTCGTGATTATTATATACTCATCTAACTTACCTTCTCGATTCGCCTTCCCAAATATCAATAATGAAGCTATTTTAAGTGCAGCCAATAAAGAAGCAGTCAGTAACTTACATACCATTACTCAAAAGACCAAAGATCAAAAAGCTAGGCAAAAATGAAAATGCCTAATTACGAGCATTTGATGTACCAAAATTCCACAGCAGCCATATTGCAAAAAATCGCGGTGTATGGCCTCTTTCCGACAATGAAAAAGAATAGCAACGAAGTCTCAAGGCAGCTCACGAATATTGAGCATTACCTATCGACAAAAGTAGATGAAAATAAAAGCGGCAACAATAGCACCACCACTGGTAAAAACGAGTTTAAAGAAATGATGGACATAGTAAAGCAGACAATGAGTAATGCAACCGCAAGGCGAATGCCAATGACCCATTTCGGTCCTGGTAAAGGCGAAGTTTCTGTTTTGACGCCTTTGTTGTTGATGTACATAAAACAATTACAACAAAGCGACACATCGAATTTGCAAGAAGCACCACTTCACAGAATTGGGTATTTGATTGGTAAAGCAGGTACTTCGAATGTTCATCCGTATGAAATACACGTAATAACTCCAAAAGACACGCAAAAATATGATCAAGCAATGAAAGAGTGGAATAAAAAGGCTGCTTCTGATAAAAAGGCTGCTTCTACGGAGTCTCTACGGGGAACGACAATACTAAACCTTCGCTTACTAGTACAGAAATTGAATCCATTGGAGATTTAAAAATTGTGTCGAGGAGAAATAGGGAAATATGTGTCGACATTTTAGTTATTGCCGCTGGTTTGTTCAATCCAATTGATAGTAGTAAGAAGAAAGTGATTAAGGAACAACTAAAACAATGGAAAATCAAATTCCCCGAGCAACACGTGAAATTGACAGTAGTAATGGTCCATGAGGAATCTAAAACAATCAAGAAGAAAACTAAAACTGACAAAAGAAAAGCACAGTCGCAGAAACAAATTGCCCCAACACAGAAAACTAAATATACCAGGATCAGTTGTAGCTTAGCGCGTGTATTACAAATACTGACCAATAAGGCACCCGGCGGCGCAAATGATGCTGACAACGACGAAACTATGAACGATTTAGATCAGGCGAGAGATGAATTAATGAGCGCTGTCAATGATTTGCATGATGATGAGTCGTCGGAGTCGAAATACAGTGACCTAAATCAGTACCTGAAGATGAATGATGAAAAGTGGTGTGCAGAAGACCGGGCAAAAAACCGCTTTGCTAATCCGGACAATGTATTTACCTTCCTCAAAGAGAAAGTGACGGACAGCGACAAACACTTTACCCGTGAACCTGTGGATTTGAGAAATCTTCAGGTTGGGATATTAATTACTTCAACTTTCAAGGAAGACGTGAATTCGTTAAAAGATGATTTTTTGGTGTTGAAACTAACGAGGAATAACTCTAGTGTTATTCCACGATAAAAAAGTACAAGGTGCTAAAATTAAAAAGTGGGAGAAAGAGTTTACAGAGGCACTTCGTGAATGTGCAGATAATGAATGGACCAATTTAGACTATTTTGGAACAATATGTCCAGGCGACCTCCTGAGACTTTGGAAAGAAGCAAACTCAATTTTGATTGGAAGAAAGCAAAAACACACAGCCCTCACAGATAAATATTGTGAAAAGAAGGATGACGAAGATAACGAGGAAGAGAGTGAAAGTAGTATGAGTGATGATTGAGGATTGAAGAATGGAACTGATGTTAGTATGTCTCAGAAATGAATTGATAATATTATGAAATGTGTGTAAAAAACAGTAAGCAAAACAACTATAAAACTGTGAAAACAAAAATAGAAATGTTAAGACGAAAATAAAAAAAACAATTTGTGTAATTTATTTTGTATTCAGATTCTTACTAACTTCTATCCGAATGATTGTACATACCATCGACTTAAGAAGTGTAAAGGTACGGTACAACAACTAGAGAGGCCAAGCTTGTCCTTTAGTACTTTAAGCCATCAGTAATAGACACCACCACAATACACAGCCTAAGCATAACGATACTGAGTACGACTTGCAGGTTCGGCATAATACTGAGCATATTCGCTATATGGATCATTATTAGCAGTATCAGTTGTTGTCTGATTCGGATCTACCTGAAAGGCAGTGGCAGCATTGGGGTCGTTGAAGTATCTGTAGTCAAGTAAGGTAAAGACAATGGATAAGTTGATATATCTTCAAAACACACACATCAAAACACTATCAGATACTCACGCTTGATGAGCAGCTGTTGCAGTAGCGTGATCATACACCTGATCAGCATCGTATTGAATCTGCTGTTCAGCAGCAACTGATTGAGCTAATGCCTGTTCGACGGCACTAGGCTTAACGTCCTCCTGAGAAGCAATATTAGTCTTTGCTGTATATACGTCCATTTCATTATTGAAACAATTTTTGTCTTTCTGAGCCATATCTTCATACTTTACTTTCTCAGCCATGGATAATGCCCTCCAACGCTCACCCAAAACGACGCCCATATCAACGAATTTGATTCCAGGATACTCTTTGGTAATCTTGGGACGCTACAAATGAAACAGGAGAGATGAATGATTTGATAATGAGAAAGATTGTGTAATGATGTGTATACAAGTACAAGTAACACTTACCATCTCAGTTGAAAAGTAGACAAAAGAACCTCTAGCCCTCTTTGGATGGCTAGGATCCTTAACCCCGCGTCTGGTATACGTCTTGACCTGAAGCTCCTCGACCATGGCTCCCGTTTTATCATATCCATAAGGAGGCCATCTCAGCTTCGAATCTAGCCTTATCCTGAGCAGCATATGCCTCCCAACGTTGTTTCTCCTTGACGGGTAAACACTTGTACATGTATGATGAGTACTTTGAAAGTTGACCAAAGGTGATGCCCGGATTTAACTCCCTAAATTTCTCTCGGTAACAGTTTTGGTAAAGGAGGAAAGTAGAAGCATTCCTCTTTGGAGCATTAGGATCCCGTGGTACCGGCGCCTTACGTTTTCTTGGTTTCCTCCCACGAGTAGGAGTAGTAGGAGGAGCATGCCTAGGATGGTTGGGAATGGCATCGCCCTTTTCATCATATCCAGCAGGAGGGTGATAGTTTGATAATTCATAAATAAAATGTGCCTTGTCAACTGCTGCCTTCTGAAGCCACGCATCTTTTTCATCTGGAGTCAAAGCCGCATACTTTGATGCTGTGTGTTTGGATAATTCACCGAATTTCATATCAGGATTCTAAATGGAGGTAAAAGAACGTCATGAGGAAGGAAATAGCATAAAATATTATTATTGAACACATGATATGCATCAAAAACAAATACGGCAGCAGAAAAAAAACTTTCTTCGGCCTTAAACTGTTCACAATGGGCATTTTGATATAAAAGGTACGACGACTGAGCACGCTTAGGCGCGTGAGGATCACGCTGGGGTTTGGGCATCTTGATGATATGTTGATTCTATAATTTAGTTCCGCCGTTAAAGAGATAGAGTGTGGAGAAGAGATGGGTTAGAAATCGCAGCCTCGCTCTGTGCATTTGCAAATCCTATCCGGTATACTTTTATTGCAATATTGACAAGAGAGATGCTCATACCGTGTTGTGTATCACTGGAGATACAATATTCAAAAGTAGTTGAAGTTGCCAAAGTCACAAAGTTTGGGAGGCAATGCATTAAAAAAGGATGTTATGTTAACAATATTGAATTAGGCATTTGTGACAACACGGCTGCTGGTCTGATATTACTAGTACATCACGCATAATGTGTTGATAATGATTGTCTTGGTGATTATTAATACTATTAGAGTGGCGAGGATACCAAATTATGTTCACTAGCAAGTTAAGGCCCGGACCCATCATATCACCTCATATCAAACATAAACATTATGACATGTAAGAGTACGATACGATATGCAAGCATATACCCTACATGACTCTATATAACTGTAATGGAAGTAGTATTTGAGTATACGGGGTTGGAGGAGGATGTCCCAAGAGATGTGACAATTGTACAATTTCATTCGAGTGTTACAGAAGTTGTTGATGATATGTTTCAGGGTTGTAGACAATTGAAGAAAGTGGTATTTAACGAAGGACTATTGAAGATTGGAAACTATGCATTTTTTGGGTGTGGATCATTGAAGAGCATCAACTTGCCTTCCACTACCACAGAGATTGTTGGTAATGCATTCATGAGTTGCAATAACTTAGAGGAAGTAGCACTAAATGAAGGCTTAAATAAGATCGGAACGAGATCATTTCATAGTTGCAAATCATTGCAAAGTATCACTCTCCCATCTACTGTCACAATGACTGGGAAGCGTGCCTTTGAAGTATGTACCGAGTTAAGAAATGTAGTGTTCAATGAAGGTTTGATGACAATTGGTTATGGTACATTTAGATTGTGTATATCACTGAAATCTATCACGATGCCATCAACCCTTAGAGAGATTGGCAAGGATTCATTTTCTTCTTGTCGTGATTTGAGAAATGTTGCATTCAATGAGGGCTTAAAGAAGATTGGAGAGTGTGCGTTTAGAAACTGTTCTATGTTGACTAAGGTAATACTAAATGAAGGGGTGGAAAACATTGCAGACGATGCATTCCGTGATTGCGATGTATTAAGGAAGTTCATATTTCCTCATATTTCATCTCGTTTGGGAGTAATATTTCAAAGTTACAACAATACAGAGACAGAGACTGTTGAGAATAAATTAGATGAAATTCGTGGAGATCTGATAGAAAGAGACGGAAGTGAAAGATGAACCACGGCATTAAATAAAGTGACTGTATGAGAGAGACTTCAACTCCCGATTGCATCGATTCTGTTTCTTCTTTCCCGATGATGCCAATAACTTACTATCTCGGCAAGCGTCTTTGTGTGCAACAGCATCAGTATAACTATCAAACGTTGCATTGCGACAAACATCGCATATCCACTTCCCCTTTGCACCACTCGATGACACTTTATCCTTCTTCGTGGCTTCAGATTCAGCAACGCCACGGCGATCGTTCATTGTTGTAGTGCCGCGATGTTTTGGACAGGTCTTGAGATGACTATGAGATGATACTAAACCCTGTTCCAACTTTTTCCTTTCTTCTTCTGCCAGCTCCTTGATTTTGCTCTCATACCACTTTCTCGACATGTAGTGAACCTTAACCATACTGCTTGCATAAAACAACAGTAAAGAAAAAAAAGATAAATTTTTGTTTTATTTTTTTTTTGTGGTGAGCATTTAACCCGTAATAGTAAAAGATTGCCTTCAACTACTTGTGCAAGAAAAGCGAAAAAGATTGCTTCAATAAGTAGGTATCTTTAAAGAGAAAAAGATTTGCTTCAATACCCTAGGGTATGGTATCTTTTTTTCTCTCTCGCCGCTTGTACATAGCTACAAAACAGCGTATATACAACAGCTTGGCGAGTTTAATGCCCATCCAACCAGTTGCAAAGCCACGTCAAGAAGTAGTCAACAGAATCAATGAGCTAGAACATATAAGCTCATTTGTATTAACGTCCGCCGAATCAATAATATGTTTGCAAAGGGCTGCGGCTGATTTAACAAGGGATGGCTCATATGAAAATATTTATGCACCAGAACACCAACGACGTGATTTTGATGTTAAACAAGCTACGGTGAATGAAGCGCGAAGTATTGCCACCAGTCTTGTTCAGACCAATAATATTATCATTGTCTCCTCGATTAACACCGGAAGTATGGCAGAGTTGCGGCGAATGGACGATGACGATGATATCGACTCAGAAGCAATTCATTTGTTACATTACTTAACTTATGAATGTGGTTGGACGTTAACAGTGTTGGGTGGTGAAGACTGTATTGATTTGGGTGTGAATATATATTGCTTAGTGAAAAATCCTAGATCAGAAACAATGCATCCACTGCTAAATCAGTTCAATCAACTCTATTTCACATCAATTGGCGAATCTGTAATCGAGGAAAGTATGGCATTCGGGACTAGGTATCAGATTGAGATTTTAAACCCATTGGATAAGATGAGTTGGAGGGATCCAAGGAGTACTCCTCATGGACAAGGTTACGATGAGGCGAATGAAGATGATGACAATGTGTTTATTGATGAGTGGGATCAGCAAGAATGGACGGATACTTTCCTGCTGGACACAACAAACGACGAAGAGAATGGAGAATTGTTACGCCGTTTATATGCTAAGCTTGACTCAGTTACAGAATATAAAAACAGCTTGGCTGCCGAAATAGTGAGGTTGAATGGGATTATTAACCAGCTAAGTGTGGGGTAATATATGTAGTCAGTAACAATTTCAAGTAGGTATTTGTGATGCGAAAAGATAAAAAACACAACTTGTGTATTATTATTACTGGCTTAGAAGAGATTTTACTTTCTACAATTGCTAAGCTCCGAACATAATTTGTTTAACCCCACAACCCACAACAAACCATATCAACGTATGTGAATCGGTAGCGCTTCCCCGTCAATGGTACACTCAACGGACTCGGGGTATTCGGATATTAGATACTTGCAGATATCCTTTAAGCCATATCCCCAGGAGCTCTGGCAATAACATATTACAAATAAACACACAGCATAGACAACTATTCAACCAATCGGATTAGTCACAAAAAGTCTTCTTTAATGCCTGAATCTCCAATTGGAGCTCGTTCACTTGCCCTAGAAGTACTTCCATATTCTCCTGCAATTGTGCAATCTTGTTAAGTACTTCCATATTCTTTTTAGCCTTTTTTGAAGAAGCAGTATTGCCGCTACTCTTCCTCTTCTTCTTTCGAGGTGTTTTTGGTGTCTTCTCCTCGGCGGACCCTGTGCCTTCACCAGACCGAGAACGAGTCGTTCTAGGTCTTAGATTGTGCCCATTAACATTATAATCTGCCTCCACATTACCAATAGTCTTTTTCAATACCTTCAATGCCTCCTTTATCATGTCGATAGAACCTGGACGTAGCTGAGATTCATCACCACCAATCACCAGACAAAGTTCATTGGACACTCTACTAATGAGATTCAAGTGGTATTCTCCACCGTCTGTAATACTGATACATTTACTATTTCTTTTAAACGTCGTCCCCTCTAAACCAGGACGTTGTTGGAGCTCGTAGCCAGCGTGTTTTAAGACGTCATGAGCTATCATGCTTGCTTCTCTAACTTCTACCGTACCAATCGATGAATTCGCACAAGCCACCATCATACAGAAACTGACTTGTTCTGTGTATTAAAGTAACCTTATTGCGATGAATTAGCTAAAACATCAGCCCAATATGGTTGTCCTTCTACTACGACAAAGTAGCTACGATGTCAGCCTAATAGAAGCTGGTAAACTTACGTTACTCCGGTCACTAGCCAGCGAGCTCGCTATGAATACCTAGATGATATAGATATACACGGAGGTATATATAAACCAATCCTAAACAAGTATAATCAAACGATTAATCTCTTTATTCTTTATTCTAAATTATTATAAGCACAAAAGAAAGATCCAAAAGCAGCTGTACAAAGTTCACCGTTACGGAACCACCAATAGGGTATCCTCTTATCTTTCCACATGTAACCCAAAGAATGCGTTTCTGTATCACTCCCCAACCATTCGACTTGGCACTTGGTTACATGAGCCAACTGATTTGTCCAATGACCTCTGTCTGGATATATCTTACTCGCTCCCCATGATCTTAATGACTCCCGTTTAATCACAAGAGTTAGTTTCCATAAGATATTACTCCTCGTCATTACATCGTAGAGTATGCACAAGTCTGATGGATTCATACGATTGATTGTTACAGATGTGTAACCTTCTCCGTCGTTCACTCTCATGTCTGTACTTCTTGTTGCCAATGTGGAGGCTTCAGGGTGTAGATAATCAATCTCAACTTCACCATTCATTATCTCTTTCTCCTTTGAAGTGGATGTTGTACTTGGCTTAATAGTGTCAACATTATCGTCCGATGTAATGATTGAATCATTGTTAACCTCACTAATAGTATACATTACATTATCTAATCCATTGTTATCATCTCCCGTATGGTGTCGTCGAATGTGTATTCCATCCAAGTTTAGATTCTGGTGTAATGTTACATGAGTTGTTGAGTTGACATCCTTTCTGCCAATAATGGACATGATGGTAATGTATATAACCGACGTAGTTCGTGTAGTATGTTGACTAGATGTACTGCCACTTGATGTACTGTAAATGTAAGAAACATTGCCAATGGATGATTTGATTCTGATGGGTGCCGGATTGTTGTAGTCATATACCAATTTATTCTCGGTCCTTATCATCACACAAGAGCTTGATATGCGCTCCCCATCTCTAGCAGTGATTGCCTGGTCATCTCCATTGCCAAGTATTCCAACTGTATTGATACCAATAGCACCCGTAGTACCGTGCATATTATCAAATTGTTGTATGTCCGATTCCATTGTATCATTCGATGTACGTCTACTCAAATCAAAATCATTATTATCACTTTTCAAGTTTAGTATGATGTCTTGAATCATATCCGACCGTATAATACTGCAATGGGTATCGTCTTGATACACGGTTGATGGAATGCTAGATGGTACGGTATCCTTAACCAACAATCGAATAGTATCATCATTGTTACCTATGGCTCTCCATTCTCCCCATTCTTCGTGGTCGTTACCATATGTAGCACGACATACACAATTGGTATTATCTCCCCATTGATGGGCGTGCAGTGGAATTTCTTTCAAACCAATAAAACAGAGGGTACCAATAGTGCCGCAACTCAAAACCAAACTTTTCAGAGTAGTTATCGATGACGCAAGCAACATCACAATCAACAATGAATCATACGGCATAACTTCTTGGCCGGCAAACTTCCCTCGGCTAGCGAATTTCCTAGTCATGAGATCAATCCACTGCCAGTCCTTGACGGTATCCTCTTGGATATCATCATAACATACGGGCCAATCTAATAGTGATCCCCATTCTTCTTCACTCTTCTTGTTGGGATCAGACTTGTTATAGCCAGTATAGGATTGATTCATCTGTCCACCCCATGTGGGAATATCCTTGAGGGCAGTATACATAGTGGTGTCTTGGAGAATATCTACCAGTCCACTCGAACCATCCAACGTCTCCCCATTCTCCCCATCATTCATCGACACAACTTCGGGCAGTAGTTCCTTGGTGGGCATGGATGATTGGGATAATCCAGATGTGTGAGAGGGGACATTGTCAGTGATAGGTGGATCACAACATACACTCTCCTTCAACTTGGATACAAACTTAATTGCAAAGAAGCGACGAACATATCTTTGGATAACAATGGCAGAGGGTAGTGCAATTACTAAGGCCTCAGCATATCGTCTTCTTGATCCAGTTACACGTTGAGAGATGGAACAACGAATTGCCTTTTTCTTCATTTTCATACCCCGGTATAAATCAACATGATCCTTATCACCACCAGTGTTAATTAGGATACGCTCGGCAGTAGTGAGTTTACCTCGGGCATGTGATCCCTTCCATACACGTTGGATAATGTTAACAGTATCATGCAGTCGGGTAAAATGTAGTCGAAGTATATACCCTCTCCAAACATGTTGGATTTTAGTGGCAGCACATTTCCCATCACGGCATAACCCATTACTACGGTATTTAATTATGGTTCTCCTTGGTTGGGATAGAACACGCGTGATGTAATGGTTATTGTTGTCGTTATTACGGGATGGCCAATCAATTTCATTCCAATATAAGCTGTGGTTGGACGCGTGATTGATATTCATAACACCCAAGGTATTGTGGAAGTAATTGCAATGCCACGTATTATTGTCAAAGGCCGTTGGCGTAGGGTAGTCACTATTTGGGTTGGCTGTGGTGTATACAACGAGGGAAGTCTTTTCATACCCAAATCTCAATCTCAATATTCTTCTTAAGTCAGTAGAATATTGTTGGTTTAATAGCTCCCCATCCTCACTATAAATAATGGGATTACTCACATCATATACCTCCCAAATAAACCACTCAAAATGATTGCGTGATGCGTTGAAGATGTTGTAACATCTCCCCATTATACCTTAAACCAATAATTGACCCCGGCGTACGAATTAATTCAAATAATTTCGGTAATGATGTAATCCCATACTCATCTAGTGCAATCAATGTTTCTTTGTTTGCCGCATCACCAAGTAATTCACGCAGTATGTGTGTATATGCACACTTCTGATAATCACGTATCAATCCTCCTTTATCATTTTGTACCTCCAATTCTGAAAGGCTGGTGCAGTTGTCTGCTCTGTTACGAATTGTATTGATAGAAGCATCTTGTGGATGGGTATGTTCTGCACTCATCTCAGTTGCAGATAATTGGTTGCTAAAATCATTTTCACGGTTGATGTATGTCGACATGATGAATGTTAACTTACAGTCAGATACATACTAAGCACTAATTGGCCACAAAGTAAGCAAAGCTTATTGCTCTATTCTGTTGCAAATTAATTTAAAACAAAATCGCATTCAGTTGATGAACAGCGAGATATTATAGTAGCACTAATTGACGTCGAAGTAAGCAAAGTTTATTGCTCTCTTCTGTTTCAAATTAATTCTAAGACAATACCGTGTTCAGTGGATGAACTGCGAGACTGTTAATCTCATACAGAAACTGACTTGTTCTGTGTATTAAAGTAACCTTATTGCGATGAATTAGCTAAAACATCAGCCCAATATGGTTGTCTTTCTACTACGACAAAGTAGCTACGATGTCAGCCTAATAGAAGCTGGTAAACTTACGTTACTCCGGTCACTAGCCAGCAAGCTCGCTATGAATACCTAGATGATATAGATATACACGGAGGTATATATAAACCAATCCTACGATTAATCTCTTTATTCTTTATTCTAAATTATTATACCGTATAGTTGAAAATTAGTGCACACTTTTATTTTGTGGTAAAAATAACTCAGCGAGTTTTCAACTTCAGAGAACCTGCTTTACTTTATGACACAGCCCAAGGTGAGGAGTGTGTCATAAACTGTTTTATAATTTGAAATGCATATGTTGCCGCCGAGTTATTTATGCCACAAAATAGAAACTGCCACTTTTCAAAGTAGAAAAGCTTCTCAAGAAGGTGATATTGGTATCTTTTATAGGTAGGACTTAGTACAAAGAGGTATCTTTCAGAAAATTCACCTCCATTTTCTCGTAAAGTGCTATACTTCAGTGATACATATATGGTCGACAACTCGGTCTGGATGGATGGAACCAACATTATTCTAGATCAGTTTTTCACGAGCAATCCAAATCTGCAGTCAGAATTTGCTCAAACTCATTCTAAAAAATAAAGTGTGCACCAATTTTCATCCCTACGGTAAGCACAAAAGAAAGATCCAAAAGCAGCTGTACAAAGTTCACCGTTACGGAACCACCAATAGGGTATCCTCTTATCTTTCCACATGTAACCCAAAGAATGCGTTTCTGTATCACACCAATAAAGCTCCCATATTACTCGCCGCCATGACGGACAGTTGGGTGAATTTGTTATTGAAGGCATCTTTATATTCCCCGTAAGTAATGTTTTCGTAATCTAAGTAAAAATAGTTTGATGCGCGTCTGTTATTAATTTGAGCAGATGAGGGCGATAATGAAACAGCACTAGACTTGGATCCAAACTGTTAATGCTTGTCACTTTTATTGCCGGATGATGACGAAGAAGAAGAAGAAGACACCGATGAAGACGATGATGACCGCAATTGTTCAGCGTTACTGTCGTCGGTGTTGTCGTCTATATTGCCACTACCATCCTTATCTTCTCCATTCTCCTCCGCCAAAGAAGGAGAAGAAGGAGAAGGCGATAAAGATGATAATGACGATGATGCCCGCAATTTTTCAGCGTTTTCGCCTTCGGTGGTAGAGTCAGCATCTTCTTTCTCTTTCTCTGAATTGTTTGTATCCAAAACAGGGCTGCTGCTTCTGCTGCTGTTTATTAAAGACGTCGATGAGGGTGATGTTGATGTTTGCAAATGAGTGGTGGCCGCACTCTCCTCCGGTTCAACACACCCCTTGCACCTACGAATTGCACAATTCTTTTTGAACTGGTTTTTGGAATAACCAGTGATATCATAAAATCTATCGCATTCACTGCACTTCTTCATACTGCAGGGTTTATAATTCAAGGCGACGATGCTATGCAGTAGTACATCAATTACTGCTAGCAAAATTTTATGAAAATTTCACATATGGATACCGATCACTTTGAGCAAAATATGATATGATTGGTGTGTGGGTAGAACGATGTATATGAAAGAAATAAATACTACCTAAAATAAAAAAACACGTATTTCTGTTTTTTTTCCCACTTCCTCTGATATGACGCGTAATGGTTCTTTTCTCATCGAAAGAGACCTTCGTAACTTCCACCTGAAAAGGTGAAACCTTTTCCCTTCCTATTGCGAAGCAACCTATATTGACGCCTCCTATGAGTACCTATTCCCCTCGCTTTCTTAAATTGCCACCCCTCGAGGAATATTTACATCGCCTCGCGCCCCTCGGGCCCCTTGCCAAGACCCGATACCTTCTCTTAACCTTACTGCAAATAGCTGAGTTATCTTGGCAACCCAATTGATAAGTATATTTTTGCGTAAGCATTATACTTCATAGCCCTCACTCAATAATATGTCGAATGACCGGCCATTGCAATAAATTGAACAGGAATAACGGCCTAAAATTGCACAAGGATTCTCTACAACATATTTGTAGTTCACAGTAAAAGCGGTTTGGTGTAGATCGGCCTTTGAAAAATGGCTATTTTTCACCATGCATTTTACTTAGTGAATCAGTTTATGCTCAATAACTTTTTAACTAATAATAATTACAAAAAGGGTATCCTTATAATTACATCAACGCAGCAGCTACAGAGTTCTATGTATACCTTTTATATTTTAAGCACATTTCTGGTTGAGGATTAGCAGCAAATACAGTATCCCCATCTATATGAAGTAGATTTTAAAGTGATAGCATGACAACTTACTTACTTACTTACTTACTTTTATATTATTATAGTGCTATTTTCGTATATATAGGTGGTGGGAATACAAGTTGCTTTTATCAACACAAAGTAGTACCACATCGCCACATCAAAACAAAATAATAATCAAGAAGTTACAAAAAGGGCTGCTTATTCGTCACCTCATTTTGTCCTGGTACACTTCAACAAGATGGTACATCAGATATATCGGATGGTCTTATTGTGATAGTCTTATTGTTGCTATAGATCTCGAGAAGATGGAGGGACAATATAGGATGATTGAGGGACATGTACAAAGTAGAAGACTACATTTAAGATTCTATCTCCTTGATATTAATATAGGGTACAATTTTTTTCCGATTGATTGTATTGGTTTAAAAGTTGATGATGTACTGCATGATGCACGATTTTATTGAGCACGGGAGATTGAGGGATTTCATCATTTCCCCATGCGTCGTATTGATAGTAAAAGTACGAAGATTGAGTGTATGTACAAATCATGGGGTACTACAAATAAACAAAAAAAAATTATGCGGTTTCTTGGAAAAAACACATTATGCTCATAACCAGTTAAAATTTCTACATACAGAGTTTTTAATCATTGACAATTATAACATAATGGTACCATATTCGGAATCAGCTGCATGCAATTCTGCATCGGATGGGCTGTCTCCGGATTATACCAATGATTGGAGACCTTCATATTTCACTAGCTTTATTAGTGATAGTGGGTAAAAGTCATGTTTTTAGCGATAATCTCAAAATTCTATCGTAGCTTTTTTAAGCGATATTTACACTTGGTTTATACCTACCCCTGCTCAAACTATATCGCTATGTTGGAATTGCGTGCCCCAGCGCATATCGCTAGCTTATGTACATTGTTACGAGGCAGCTGCAGGCTTCTGGCATCTATCTGATTCCTCTATCTAACAACACCTAATCATAACTAAATCTTATTCTAATATAATCTTATAATATATAATTAGTTCATAGTCATAGTTCTCTGCTCAATCATAATTTCCCATTTAGTTATCAAAGACTCCTTTTTAAATAAAGTGAGGAGCAAATACAAATTAATTTAGCCAATTAGCCGCCCAAGATAAGCTACGAAGCCTGGATATCCTCTACAACCCCTTTCTTTTTCTTCCAAAAGATCAAACTATCGTAGGACTTATTACTAGAACTCCTTATTACCTGCGATACACGTGAAGTTATTATTTGTTTTAGGGAATTCAAATCCTTTCCTCCCCCCGGAATATGATTTATGACAGTAGTGCTGCTGAAATTGAACAAACATCAGGATTTGACGAAGAGCGGAAAGCAGACACCCATTCTAGCCATTTGCCAATCGTGAAAAAAAAGCATGATCATGGGCATACCTTCATGCCTTCAACATCTACCACCAATGTCCCTGACAATGCACCTCGGCCATTAGATCACTTTAAACGGGGATATAATGAACGTACGGAGTTACGGGATCGAGAAACAACTGTTTCTAGTAAAAAACAAAGCGAAATTCTTAAATTCAATCTATCGCCTATCCAACATTCTAATCAAGAAAAATCTCCAAGGGATCCAAAATGGCTACCCCCTATCGTGTCTGATTGTATTGCACAACCTCACCCCAACTATAATGGACCATCATCAACATCTTCAAATTATTCTGAGCAGAAGAGCAGTATCAGTTTTAATACCAATTATAACAAGTATGAAGACAGGCAATACACTCGAAACTCTAGCAACCATAATTGTCAACAACGGCAATATAAAGCCAACAACAGCAGATACAACAAAGGAAATATCTCAGGTTTCTCGATGGAAGAGGTTGTTGATCGCCTTTGTCATCCCCGCAGTAATGTCTTTGAAGAAATGGATCATGCACACAAAACATCTTCCGAGTCCTTCCGTTCAGGGCGTGCTATCACAGCCATTCTATCCCAATTGGGTAGGCGGAGGCAGATGAGAGTAGCTATGCAGGTGTGGCGGTGGATGGAGAACACGAATGGAATCACAAGAAATGTGTTTCATTACAATGCTTTGATCAACGTTTGTGAGAAAATCAAAGATTGGAAAGGCGCGTTAGATTTGCTGAGGCAGATGGATGTCGAAAATGTCCAAAAGAACGAGATTACTTATTCTTCTGCAATAAGTGCTTGTGAAAAGGGGGGCAACTGGAGAACAGCTCTAGATCTATTGAAGACAATGAAAGATAAGAGGATAATGCCAACAGCAATTGCTTACAATGCAGGTGACTCTTGATATTTCCACATCATCACGAATTTTTGCTCATCCTACCTAACCACTTATTCTCAACATTCCCCCCTCAGCCATATCTGCTTGTGAAAAGGTAATTGCCACCATTTTTTAGTATTAATTTGCTTTTTATATATCTCATGTTTCATGATTTCTCAGGGATTGAATCCTTCAAAGGCACTTGAAATATTTGATGAAATGAAAAGAGAAGGAGTACGTCCTACTGTGGTGACATTCTCTGCTCTCATCTCGGCATGCGAGAAAGGCCAGCAATGGAAACTTGCGCTACAAGTATTGGAGGAGATGAAAACCACATTCGGCCCGAATGTCATTGCTTATTCTGCTGCAATCTCAGCTCTCTCAAAAGGACAGCAATGGGAGAAAGCCTGGGAATTGTTTTGCGAGATAGAACAGTCTGGTGAAAAGTTGAGCGTGGTCACTTACAATGCAACTATGACTGCCCTGGAGAAAGGTCTTCAGTGGGAACGCGCCCTCGACCTGTTTGATGAAATGAAGTTTAAAAATATGCCTGTGACCGTTGTGTCCTATGGAAGTGCAATATCTGCTTGTGAGAAAGGCTATCAGTGGCGTCAATGCCTTGAATACCTGGATGAGATGACAGGACGTAAAATTGCCAAGAATGTCATTATTTTTGGTGCAGCAATATCTTGCATGGAAAAGTCTTGTCGCGCTGATATTGCATTTCAACTCATGGAACGAATGAAGTTGGAAGGAGTCCGTCCAAATGTTCATATATATAACTCCGCCATATCTGCATGTGCTCGGTGCAAGTTGTGGCAGAAAGGTTTCCAACTATTCAAGGAAATGGATGAAGTAGGAGTCAAACGTGATGTTGTTACGTACAATGCGGTCCTTGGTGAGTGCCACAGAGAATACTTTAAGTGCTAAGTTTGCCATACGTTAATCTAAATGGTCATTCAATTAGATGCGGTGTGCTCTCAGGTAGATCTTGCGGAGCAAATATTCCATGAAGGAGTGGGTCGTGGGTTTTATGCAAAAGTCTCCCGTCTAGGATCCCAATGGCTTGAGCTTGATTTGCATTTTCTCTCTTTAGGTGGAGGAGAAACTGCCCTTCGTTGGTGGTTCGAAAAATGCCTTGTGCCGTATTTGGGGGACAGCAAAGAGCTTGCTACTGTAAAAAGTATTGACATTGTCACTGGTTACGGCAAAACTAGGGCAAGGGGTGCTCGTAAAGGTGATGATAGCATGCGTAAGCGCGTCCGTGCTATGCTTTCATTTATGAATGTATGTGAGGTTGTGCAACCTAACTTAGGTAGGATTCACATTGATAAACAAGCTTTTGTGAAAGAAGTTGAACGAAATTGTGGTAGAATCATATTTGATGCTAATGGTTACGAGCAATTCAAGATTCAGGAAGGACTTGATGAACCACATTCAGATGCTCCCCAGTTTGTACGGCCTCGTGGGGGGGCGCTACACGACAGGGGCGAAAGAGACAGACCGCAGGGTAGTCTATCTAGATTTCCTCACGACCGTGTTGATCACAACATCCAGCAGCAATTGCGAAATGGGGAAAGATACAACAAGGTTGTAGGTTCTCGTGGTCCTTCCTGCTATGATTGGCGTGATGGTAGTTGTACTAGTGGTGCAATGAACTGGCAGAATCATCCCATATTGCAAAATTATCAATCTGGGCCACCTACTAATACAGACCGAAACTACTCTATACCTTCAATTGACATTGAAGAGAGAAATTATTCTCATGTCGAATGGCAGCGTAGAAAACCCAATCATCGATTTGAGCCTCCAGTTAGACATAGGCACCCCTCCTTAAGTGGTGCGGAGAGAGAGTACAATAGCATTCGCACAAGTCCTTCTCGGAACGTGCAGCCTCATTTTTTTTCCCACGAGAGAAAACCACCCACTGATATGGTTGACAGCGTGTGTAGTCATAAACACTTGAATGATCATCATCACACATTCAGCCAAGACAATCATGTTGAAAGGAGCTTTCGCAATCGCAAAAGGAAAAAAGGAGAGTAATGTATATAGAATTGCTGTTCAATGACCGTTTTCTTTTAAAAATGTACCTCTTCGACGATTGGTTCTCGGTCTCGTTCAGGTCCTCAGTGCTAAATTATGGTACCCAGTGTGTGTAGCTTACTTAGTGATGCAATACAAGCATACTCACGCATCCAAAAGTATCAAGTAATACTTGTGTATGACGATTGCAATCTGTTTGATTGTCTGTTGTACTAAATCCGCTCGGTGTCTAGAATAATTAGCATCCATCTATGGATTAATTATAGCAGTCTACGGTATAATTAAACCAAACTGTTCAGAACACCCCTGCTACCCATGCCTCTTTGGCTAATCTAGTCTCATCATAACTCAGGCTGTAGATGACCAGTTTACTCTTGCGTCGATGGGCTAATATCCTCTCTTGACGAATGTTCTTATGGTGATGATTATTGTATAAATTACACCAGTGGTGGCTAGCTCTGCTGCCTTCTCCTCCAATGAGATCATTACTCACAAATCCCTAAGGAAGAAATACTCTCCAAATAGATTAATTAGATTGGTTGGCATAGATAACATTGAGAGAAATGTTCGGTAATGGGGGATACAATAACAACAATGCAGCAATTGCTAGTTCGTATTCTAATGGACATAACATTTGAACGAGTGGCAAATGAATTCCTAGCAGATATCACCATTTTGAAAAATAAGACTGGCAATGTCGAGCAAGAGTGTGGTTGCTAAAGCTTATATTTAAGTTTAAAATGAGTCATTTACTCTATATTATTAGTACTTTACTTTACTTTAGTGCTGGTAATGGTATACCTCTTATTGTCCTAACCCTCTTCAAGGCGTACCATGAATGGGGGTTACAGATGTACAATAATATCCTATGGATATCCTAGCATCGTAGACGAGACGTATAGATTCTGGGCGAGACGTATAGATTCTGGGTAAAAGGCACGACAACGTATTGACCAGTAGGCATCTCACGTGAGTGGATACCGGCGAGCTAATCGGTTATGAGCACAAAATTTCCCCGCAGATGACTTTTTTTACTATGAGCCCCCATACAAAAATGGTCGCCTAATGGTGGCCAATAATTGATGACAAAAAAGTTAGAAAGGCTCATTCTAGACCAGAATTGCACACTGAATCGATTGGTGATGACGGCTTTGGACCAAATTGAACGTAGGACCTAGTATTTGATACCTCAAAATTACCCTGATTTGAGCCGAGTTGGGAGGGTCTTGTTGAAGGAAGGGACTTATCAAGGAATCCTGGATCAAATTTCGATTCAGGTCAATATTCACGACCCATTTGTCAAGACATGAATTTTGCAGCTTTGAGGCAGCAGAATACTGATGAACCGCTGCCTGTCTTGTATCAAACCTCAGAGGATGATCCATTTGATGCAAGTATGCTGGTCATGGCATATGAAGAAGATGGCAAAGTTGCTCCGGTTGTTTCTAATTTCGACTGCTTATTAATTGCATCTAAAAAAATTTCATATGCTGAGAAAATGGTGCCAGAACAAGTTGACCTAATGTATTGGTATGTGTCCCAAATTGAGTGGATCCTTGAGAATCATAAGAGACCAGAGTCTTGGGCAACTCGTTGGTTGGAGATACTTAAACATGCAGCTTCCAATGGATTTTATCCATCAATGCCTAGGTTAGGATTTGGGGATCCTATATCGTGCTCATTGGTAGAGGCATGTGCTCAATCAGCCAACACTGGAGTAGTTCGACACGGACCTGACTGTTTCAATTTTTCCTTCCCCCAATTGCCAGGAGACAAGTTTTTGATTATTTTCCCCGGCAAACAAATATGGAGATACGTCGACAAGAAAGAACTTATGTGCATACTCCATAGGAAAATTCAAGAAGGGTTCACTTTTCCGTTAAACCCAACCTGGATACTCTGTGACCCTGAGTGGATGTCTTTGTTCCAAGATTTAGTCCGTAGTAGACACTATTGTGTACAAAGCTCGATAGACTTATGGTTCCCTCAATCTGGTATTAGGGAGAAAATTTTGGCCATCAGCCAAAGATTTCCCAAAGGATTTTTCCAGAGTGAACAGGCCCCAAATCAAAGTTTAGCAGAATTTGAGTATGAGAGATTTTTAGTCTCACTAAGAGCAAGAGGGAAATTTCGTCGATACTGGAGAAATCTGCGGCAGTGTGCTTCATCATGCGTAGACGATAATTGCATCAGCACTGTTGATAAGTTTCAACTAGGGAGAGAAAAGGTACTGGAGTCGAGTGATATTGACGATGAGATATTGAAAGAAATTTGCAAACCCGACTTTTTTCAAACTTATCGAAAAAAGTTGAGTTGTACATATAAATGAGTGTTTTATCAAACGAGCTGAAGTTCATGATTCTTTCAGTCAGAAACAAGAGCGAGTACAACTGTTATCTTGCTTCTCTGGAAGATCTGCAAGCGTCTGCAAGCTAAAAGTATCTTTCGACAAAAGACTTGAGGGTGCCAAGGCATTAATTGTGTAATTGGTGGTAAGAATCATTGGTTGGGTACGTATTTATTGTGGTTGATATGTGGGTGCCTCATTCTTGGTTATCTAATGTTGTAGTACTATTTTTACCTATGGGAATTGATAACAAATAGTGACCTGCATAAGCTAGAATAGTCGTGTGCCATTTATTCCTTTAGGGTCAAATTTCCCCTCTCTTCCAAAGGTTCCAAACTTCCCCCTCTCAAAAATAGTACTAAGCAATTATATTTTAAGGCTTATTGCTACGTAGTGGGGTAAGAACATCTATTGGAGCGGGGTTATGGGTCTCGGTAGGCACCCCGCTGGCGAGGCCTACAGCCCGTCAAAAAGGGTGTTCCCCACCATCACAGCGCCGGTCCCCAGCTTGATGTTCTGCCCAACCATTCGCTTATACGTTTGGGAAAAACGAAAAGTGATACAAATACAACTCCTTGACATGGCTCTCTATAACCCTTGGGGGTATTGCCTTGGCACTATCAGATACCGACAACATGTCAATACCTTCTATAATATCTTTGACATGGCTTGCTACATCCCTTGGACCGTTTTGAACATCTGGTGACTTGTGGTCAATCATAGGAATGAATTGTATTTTTGAAGTGTTCACACAGTCCAACACACAAGTATATATACTTGTTTTGGGTAATGTAAATTTGTGTCCTACAGACAGGCCTTACACTGGTCTTGTTGTTCTTTCCTTGACACTGGTCTTGTTGTTCTATCCTTGTCTTGTTTTTCTTTTTTGGCTAACAAACGGTTTTTTATTCTTTTAATTGTCCACAGACGGACGGACAGAGGACACAAAGATCGGTTTGGAGTTACCTTGTTAAGGTAAACTGATAAATTATATGATAGTATTGTTTGGTGGTTGATAATGAGCCACACATTTAGTACAATTGGGGGTACACTAGCAAATGAATACGAAAAATATATTGCTTGTGTTGTATCATCTCCCGATTATTCTGCTCTACCCACACAATCTCTAACACGATGATACCCCATATACAACATCAACAGCCAATAAATCTGACATACAATTAATATAAGTATACTATCAGATTGTCAAAGAACTGATAGTGTTTAAAAGTTTATTATCTATCAAGTGTTTTTGGGTGGATAATGAGTATATATACAATCGACGTTGTAGTCTAATACTATTGCACATGGTATCAAACGAGGTAAAGGGGATATGTGTGAACACAATAATGTTACAGATAATAATAGCAACAATCATTTGAAGCATTATTCCTGCTTACTTGGCAGGGTGCAGTTTACCTGTTGTTGATTGTCCATTACCCCCGTGTTGTGTAATCTTAATTCTTTCTCCCAGTAGTGTTTGGCACAAAGTTTGCTCCAAAGTATATAATGATTGCATCCATCGTATGTGCATTTCCTAGGATATCTTCTCCCTCCGTGACGAAGACAATATTCACCTTTTTTTGCCAACTCCATTGCCTCTACTCAATGCTTCACAACCCTCAACTACACACTTCATCTTTGGAATATATTTTCGTTTTCTTTTTTTTGGCTTCATTTTGATCTTAGCTGTAGTATTGGTAGTAGTGCATGGCTCTTTGGTGTTTTTGCCTTTCGCAATGTCTATTAAACCATGTATGGCATCTATTTCGTCAGCTCTTAATTTTAGTAATGAATTACTC
>Ga0214480_100202_pt1 | contig 29150 bp, 15 predicted proteins | sample M1_20Mar14CPVII9_3_FD_165042 | JGI IMG/M metagenome (GOLD analysis project Ga0214480, IMG submission 165042) | Marine eukaryotic communities from Monterey Bay, California, United States - M1_20Mar14CPVII9sort6BwellE17 | ecosystem: Environmental > Aquatic > Marine > Unclassified | place: USA... | reverse complement strand
AGTCCGGCTGCGGCTTTTACGGCGCCACATACTACCACAACAACTATGTATACATCGATATCAATATCACAGAGGATAAGAGCGCAACATACGCAACTACAACTCAATCCGACATCAATATCACAGAAGATAAGATCACAACATACACAACTGCAACTCAATCCAGCTTCATTCATATCAACTGATATCGGATCCTACTTTGGTCTACTTCAAAATTACAATGTACCCATCGTATCATCATTAGTTCTCAATACAATTCTATTCTTTTCACTCAAACCGAAGTTGATGACGATGCTAACAGCGGAAGGGTTTGCACATTCACTAGCACTTGGCACAATGTTATGGACGGCATTAGGCTGGAAAGGTTGGACGGTATGTGTCATGTACTTATTCTTGGGACAATTCGTTACAAAGTTTGGATTCGATAAAAAGGAAGCATTAGGCATTGCAGAAGGAAGAGGAGGACGGAGGGGCCCTGAGAATGTATGGGGATCAGCATTAACTGGAACGATATGTGCATCTGCTGCTGCTCAGGCATTAAAGAGTGGAGGACCGTTCTTTGGCCTTTCTTCTAATGTATGGATATTGGGATATGTTGCTTCTTTGGCAACTAAAATTGCTGACACGTTTGCATCTGAAATCGGCAAAGCATATGGCAAAACAACAGTATTGATTACCAATCCATTAAAGAAAGTACTGCCGGGGACCGAGGGTGCAATATCTTTAGAAGGGACACTGGCGTCTGTTGTTGGCGGACTATTACTATCTTCATATGCATACCTTGTTGTTGGGCTAATACCTTCTATAGAGGCGTTAGCGATATCAACCTTTGCGGCATTCTTTGCTACTATGATGGAAAGTCTAATAGGTGCTACATTGCAAGAAAGAGAAGGATTTAAATGGATGACAAATGAGGTTGTCAACTTCTTTAATACGCTGATTGGTGCAGCAGTTGCAATGTCATTAGGTGTGCTGGTTCTTGGCATGTAATCTGCTAATTATATGTTATATGAATGTTAAGATTTATGATTTATTTATGAGATACTTATGTGCTTGGATATAAACTCCGCTATGTGCATCTATTATTGGCGCCCAGTCTTTGTTTGGATACCCTCCACCCATTGTTATACAAAGAGGAGCTTTCAGTCTATTTGCAAAGTCAAAAACAATCTCATTCCTTTTCGATATACCTTCTGGACTAACACTAAGCCGTCCTAATCTATCCTCGACATGTATATCAACGCCTGCTTGAAAGAAAATAAAGTCAAACTGTTTTCTACCTTCAACATGATCATCAAAAGTATATTTCTCAATTTCATTTAACCAATACTGAAGTGTACTCAAGTAGCCCTCGTCACCACAGCCAATTGGCAATTCGATATCCAAATCTGACACCTCTTTCTTCGAGAAGTAGTTGCCTTTACAGTGCATTGAAAAGGTTTTAACTCGTTTGTTTTCTGCAAAGAGCGCAGCATTCCCATTTCCCTGATGAACGTCAAGGTCGATAATTAAGATTCGGTGTATTGTCAAGGCATTATTATTCTGTGAAAATGTTGTTGGTGGGCCATATTTTTGTAGTAAAACATTGGCAGCCACCGCAATATCGGAGAAGATACAGAATCCCTCTCCATAGTCTTCAAAAGCGTGATGAGTGCCTCCCGCTGTATGGGCAGCCCAGGATAAATAACTTTTCTCTCCATTCAAATGTTGTCTGCTTATATACTCCTCATATGCCGCTAGCGATGCTGCCACAGTACCACCGACCGAGCTCAATGTCCTGTTTACATGCTGAAGACTAGACATAAGGGTTGTTAGATTAGTGAACAAAACAGGAAAAACGATGTTCACATCAAGTTTAGGACCTTATAAGCCACATAAAAAGCTCAAAGGTCAGACAAGAACGATGCATATGAAACAAATTTCAGTTTCCAACAAAGGACCTAGAAAAGATCGACCTTGTGTACTTTTGATCATTATCTCATGCTTTATATTCCAGATGAATTGGCATGTCTTTAACCCATAGAATAGGGGCTGACATAATTTGACGTAACTCTGGGTGTATTTAATCGAATTGAAAATATGCTCACCTCCAAGGGAAACCTATGTTCCTGTTCTCAGCCTCAGTCATTTGCCCATTTAAATATCTGTCAACATACTCAGCATCATGAGTTGTTAGTAGTTGATCTTTAGTAGCAAGCGGAGATACATTAAAACTGCTGTCAACTTTACTCTTTTCCTCATCTGTTAAACTACCAATTTTATGTTGAACTTTCTCTCTAACCTTTCTATACTTTTTCATTGGAAAACGATGACCCTTTGGCATATCAACTTCATATACATCATTATAAAATATCTTAAAGTATGGTGTATCTATATTGTTTGTTGGAGTATTGTGGTATAATCTTCCACTTATACTCATACATCTGTATGAGCAAGAAGGAGGTGCATTAGTTGCAGACTGCCTATCATTATTGTTTATTGGAGTATTGCGATATAGACTTCCACTTATACATCGGTATGATGAGCAAGAAGAAGGTGTAATAATATTATGTTGAAAAGCTCTGCAATAATTTGGAAGTTTAGTGAATGTTGATGTGACGAGTGAAATTAGTGCCATTTTGACTGCATACTGCACCACCATTTGCAATCCACCAATACAGCACCACTACTCCCCTCTTTAGTTAATTATACCAACGTCATCTATTCTCTATCTTACTACAGTGACTTAGTTGTCACATTTGAAAGTTATCGTATCAGTAATCAGTATCAGTGCAAAAATTATATGATACTTATCGTATCAGTTCACCCCCTTCATTTTTCTTACGGAAGTCAAATCAACTCAAATAGGTTGGGAAGTTGTCCCGTCTTGGTATTTATCGTATGCTGCTGTAAGCTGTAGGACAGAGGGTTATATATATATATATTGTTATCGGTAAGGAGATATCGAATTATTGTGGTTTATATTTATGAGTTTATAGTGGTGTTAGCAGATGGCTAATTTCATGTCGTAGGGATGTCTGTGTTGTCTGGTTATTGGTTATCATATTATTATCAGATAAGGATATGCGGTGATTGTATGTATAAACTATTATGTATTAAGGTTACTAACGTGGTTATCTATATACCGGAAGTATACCATATTGCGGCGGGGCGCTTGTTTTTTGTGTGTGCATATCATGTGCACCACTATAATCATAGGTACTCACATCATCTACCAACCTCTATTGACTCTTAAACAGGCAGCATTGAATTGGTTTACACCGTTTCGATATATTATCATCATTGTTCATCAGTTTTTTTAATCAGGTAAATGTGTTTCTTGTCCTCTCACTTTTTAACCACGACTTGGGATGAACATCATACATTGCAATACACTCTCATAAATTATATTGATCTAAATACGATGTCTCATGTCATTATCATCTCTAATCAACAATATCATCTCTCCCTTGATCAATACCGTGACATTCATATACAAATGGGCTCTAGATTTAATAACACAATCTGCCACAACTACAATGGTTTCAACACCAACAAAAAAGAAGAGGGGTCGTGATGATAAACTATCACCATTATCAAATCAACCTAGACATTTATGGGATAGTCCTTCATCACATAATAAGAAGAGTACTAAATCGTCATCAGTAACCTCATCTTGTACAAGATCGCAGCGAAAGTTGTTGTTTGATAAGAAAGGGCTGAATGAACATGAAGATGTCGAGAATACAACCACCGATAAGGATAGTGTTACTATCAAGAAGAAGAACAAAAGATCTAGCCCTGCAAAAGCTGCAAAGGCAAGCAAACCATCAAATGATACGAATGCTGCCCTCTCGGACCTTATCCCAGAAAGCTCATACTCTCCATCTGGATCATGCAAATCATTATTAATCGGGCCGAGGTTTAATACATTTTCCAATTCACTTTCTCCGCCCTCTGACAAATCAACCAAGCCCTCATCGTCTGCCTCATCCACAACTACCAAGAAAGAGGAGGGTGATAATAAAATGTCTCCGCTTCATCCTCCTCGTCGTAGTAGTCTCCGTTCTCACAGGAGCAGCACTAGCAGCAGTAGTAGTGATCAGTTCAAGGACTTTACCATGACTCCAACAATCCTCTACAACCATAGTGAGAGTGGTCATTATAACAATAACATCTACCATCATCCTTTGAGTGCTGGAGGTAATCGTCATTATCATCAATCACCACACTGGTCGGGACAAGTACGTGTTAATCCCTTCTCTCCCATTCCCGAGCAATATCTCCGTCCACCGCCCACTTCTGCTCAATCTGTACCTTATAAAAGTCGTAAGCAGCAACAACGCAATTATCATCCTGGATTTTACAATAAGTTGGTTAACCTTGATTCGCCAACATTACAACTGGGCAATACAACAACATCTAATGAACAGCAGACATCACTAGCAACAATGGAGCCACAAAAGAAGAAGGCTCGTCTCAACCAATCCCCTGTGAAGAAGAGGTCAAGTCTCAAGACTTCTTCATTCCCTCAATTGAAATTAGGCAATGAGGATATGTTTGACGATGATGACATTAGTCCAAACGATGCTATGCAAGTGAATGACTTGTTTGGTAGTAGTACCAAACTATCTGGAAGTAAACGTCGTGTATCATTCAACAAACGTATCCTTCCACAACCTCAATCTATGAAAGAGGATGGAACTGATATAATGAGAAAAGAGACACCTAGCAGTAACAAACGAATGTGTATCAAGCGTCGTGGACGTTATCTTAATGACTTTGAGGAAGTGCAGTTTCTTGGTGCTGGGTCATTCGGCTCTGTCAATGCTTGTTTATCGAGACTTGATGGTTGCATGTATGCCGTGAAGTCAATCTCTCCAACAGGACAGATCAAGACACCTTCTGGTACTGCTAATAGCGGCGGTAGTCAAGCCGATATCGAATCTGGAACTAGCTATCTTTATGGTGGAAGAAAGATGACGAGTAGTAGTCAGTGTGCCGTACCTCCAACGCCACGAAGTGATTTGTGCCCTGTAAAGAAGACAAAAAGTCGCACCATCGGCTGCTCTAACTTGGATGATGATAATACAAATGACTTTGGAATGTTGGAGGGGAGTACTCATTGGAATGATGGCACTTTACGTCGAATGCTAAGGGAGGTGTTTGCACTCGCTGCTCTTTGTCAACAAGATGATTTCCGTACGTTTCATATTGTTCGATACCAACAGGCATGGCTTGAAGATGACGGCACGCTCTACATTCAGACCGAGTTGTGCTCTGCTACCCTGCGTGATGAAATGTCTGATGAAAAGAAGATTGTCGATGTTGCTAAACTCCTCAGGGAAGTGCTCCTAGCTTTGGAGCTTGTTCATCAACAAGGAATGGTTCATCTTGATATCAAGCCTGAGAACATTTTCGTTAGTAAGAACGGCTTGTATAAACTGGGTGACTTTGGAATGGCAAATGCCTTTACAGAAAGTGGAAGGAAGTCGTCGGCAACACCTGAGATTGAAGAGGGAGATTCACGTTACATGTCAAAGGATTTGTTGGACTTTAGTCCAAAGGATCTCACAAAGTGTGATATCTTTTCACTCGGAGCAACTTTGTATGAAGTGTGTTTGGGCAAGTCTTTACCAACCTGTGGTGATGAATGGCAGGATTTGCGCAATGGAAAGCTTGACAAGGAAATTGATGGTGTTGAGTTTGGAAATATCATAAAGGAAATGATGCACCCGGATGCTGACAAACGACCTTCTGCCACTGATCTTTTATCTCGTGATGTTCTTCGCTCTTCTGATGCATCAGGTGACTCATTAACTCGTTACAAAGTGACAAAGACGATGAAGTCCACTTGAGAAGATTGATCGTTGGGGCGGGCGGTCTATTATATATTATTATATGTGCACAAATATAGATTAAAGCTTAATATGAAATTACACCTGTGGTTGAGTATTATTAGCGTTAATTACTCATCTCCCACCTCTACTAAACATTCATCTATGATGCCTTTACGACAATACAACTGACATCATCTACCTTGCCACCTTTGCCATCTCTGTAGGCATTATAACCCGACTTCCCTCTGGCAACTGTTGAATATGGTGTCACTGCTTCTGGATCTAATGATACCTTGCGAGACTGCTCCACAAGCTTCTTGGCAATAGCAGTTGATTTTGTTTTGGGACCAAAGGATGACACTATATTGCACACATCAGCATCACTCAAGTTATCAAATACCCCGTCTGATCCAGCAACGATGACATCTCCCTTGAATATCTCTGCTTGTAATTTAGTACCATCTCGAGGACGGTCTGGACTATCATCTCCGAGTTGATATGGACAGTCGAAGTAATGTATAATCTCACGAGTACGTGCGGCGACGGCCCCATCACGCAATACTAAACATACCGAGTCACCAATATTTAATGCCCTCAATACATTGTCTTCCCCAATTGACGCAACCACTGCTGTTGATGCACCTGTGGCTGACCCATCAGCTAGCTCCTTAGCCTCAGTCATTGAACTAGTCAACTCATTAATACCAAGTCCAGCTTTACCACTTGATTTCTTCATTGATTCTGCTAAACTACGAGAGTATAACTTCTTTCCTTTCTCCTTCTCTGCACCCGATACTCCGTCGAATATACCAAATGTGCGTCCGGTGAAGAAACCAGCATCCTCTCCACCCCAACTTACTTTTTCGGGATGTGCCTTAACCTGTAATGCACCATCCAATACTAATGTTTTAAATTCTTCTGCAACCTCTTCTACAGCCTTCGTTGTCTTTTCTTCATCAGTGGTAGTAGATTCTACCTGGAATGCCTTCATCATCTCGGCAATATTCAAAGTCGGCCTTGCCGATGTCTCGGCACCCCAAATAACATCTAAAAAGTCCCCTTCGGCAACCTTGGCCTTTTGTTCCTTCTCTTCCTTATCAACTGCTACTACCTTCTTTTCGGGCGTGGTTGTATCCACTTTAGTTTCAGGTTGGATAAAGTTAGTAAATGTCTTTGTAAATAAGTTCTTTAACCCTTCGACAAATAGATTTTCTTCCTCTTCCACCACGGGTTCAGGTTCTGGTTCAACTTCCTTCTTTGTTTTAGGTGCAGACTGTGCACCAAAACTAAAGAATCCACCAATATTCGATGTACGCTCTTCAACATCGGCAATTAATGTCTCAGCCTCCTCAGCTGCCTCCTTACCACTAACAAATCCTAAATTACTAAAGAATCCACCCTTATTGGCGGCCGGTGCCTCATCCATCTTATCGGCAATTGCAATTGCCTCCTCGGCCTCGGCTATGACTGAATCTAGTTCAGATAAGAATTCATTATTATTGGCAATTTCTTGTAATTCATTAAGTTGTTCAGTTGTTGTAGATGTCTTCTTCTCTTTACCTCCTCCAAATAGACCTCCTAGAAATCCTCCTCCACTGCTTTCTTCGGTATCTGCACTACTGCTACTTGCTTCAGCAGACTCCTCACGTTCTTTACGACGTTGTTCCCTCCTCTTTTCACGTGCAGTCTTCCTATCCTCTTTATTATCCAATACATCATCTGGTTTAGAATCAGTATCAACTGCTGGGAAAGTTGAAGTAGGTGGATCCCACATTGATTCACCTGATACATTATTAAAGTAGTATATGTATCCGGTTGTTTCAGTATCGATGTAGGCACTCCAATCTCCTTCGGTTGCTAATGGTTCTGGTGATGTAGCGTATAATCTAGTGTTAGTACTACATATTGAAGTTGGTGTATATAAAGTTGGGGTTTGGAGGAAGGTTGGTGAAGGTGGTGTAAATGAGTTTATTTGGCTGATTAAGCTTGCCGCTATTATAATTGATGATTTCATATTGATGTATAGTATATATAGGAGAGTTTAAGGATATAAAAGAGAGTGTTTAGGCTTTGGTAGGGTAGGGTATAGAGCTGTTATTGAGGCTTCATGATTGGCATCTGCCAAAAATGCTGTTGGTGTTGCGTGAAAACTGAAAACTGAAAACTCAGTAACAGATACATTCACGGTATCCTTCTTACTCACGTGATTATCACGTGGAGAGTGAAAATTATGAGAGTGCTAACTAACAATAACTGCAAGTAAGAGCTGATAAGCGCGGGGCAAGTGTTCCTTATATAGTACGGATTCTTGGATAGCTGTGTTGATTAGTAGAGTGGGGACTACACAAGTATGTTGTCTTCTGATGATGATATCGAGCTCGAATCTCAACCCAAATCACATGATGGTGCTTCTCATCAAGAGTTATCAATGCCTGGCAATGTAAATTCATTGCAACAGCTTGAGAATATACCAGAAGAATACCTTAATATCAATCAGGTATGTTTCAGTTGCGTGTATAATATCTTGTGCATATCTTTTGCTCATATCTCATGTTTTTATTCACCTTTGATTTCTCAGTGTGGCGAGATAGACAAAACTCGACCACTACTCAACACCGATGCCTCTGGCAATACATACACATATGCATTAAATCCATTATCATACTCCGTGTTTCTTATATTAGTATTAGAATTATTAGAACGGTTCTCATTCTATGGAGTGTTCATGACCCAAACGAATTATCTAACTGGTAGTTATAGTAATAATGATTGGTATGCTGATCTAACATCAATGGATGCAGCTTCGTTAGTATCATTATCAACTGCAGTGGCGTATACGGTACCTTTCCTTGGAGGGATATTGGCTGACAAATATCTTGGGGACAATAAAACAATATTGTTTGGGGTGTTATGCTTTTATTTACCGGGCTTATTTGTAATTGCATCTTCCACCACACCCAATTGGTTGTTAGGTACGAAAGAGTTCAATTTATTTGCATACAAGATTGCTCTGCTCTTTCTATGGCCAATGGGCTCGGGGACTGTCAAGGCGGTTGTTAATGTCTTCGGCGCTAGACAGTTTCATCCAATTCTTCAGAGATCATTAGTTGAGTCTTTTTATGTTCAGTTTTATATGATTATCAATATAGGTGCTGTCGTCGGATGCATTATTATTCCAGTCGTTGCAAGGACAAGCGTTACAGCTGCCTATACTATTCCATTCGTATTGCTGTTGGTAGCAGTACTTTGCTTTGTGGCAGGATCAAAGAGATATGTTACAGCTGTTCCAGGTCTTCAGCAGAGTCATCAAACAGAAGCTGCAAGTACAGAAAATACAGAGATAGATGACACAGACAAGCCAAAGTTTGTCGATGTGGCCAAGATATGTGCTCTTATTATACCATTCAATGTCATTTATGTACAACTACCGACGACGTTCATGGTTCAGGGTGCAGTTATGAAACCGTTTGGCTTTATCGAAGCTCCATCATTAGACATCTTGGATAGCCTTAGTGTACTGGTCTCGGGGTATTTCGTGAGCACCATGTTTTATCCTTATTTGACCAGGAAAGGTATTAAGTTGCAAACAGGTTACAAATTTTCTTTGGGTTGTGCAATTGGGGCTGTGGCTATTCTATATTCACTAATTGTGGAGCATTTGATTCATGCTGAGTATGCTCGATCTGGGGGGCAGATTAGTGTACTTTGGCAAGCTCCTAGTTATGCTTTAATTGGACTGGGAGAGATATTTAGTATCTCAACTGCATATGAGGTGGCCTTTACAGCAAGTCCGCCCAATCGAAAAGGATTTGCTTGTGCCTTTAACCTCTTCTTTATCGGTGGATTACCCAACATGGTGTCTTTAGGACTCTACAAATTGTGTGATCAGTGGTTTAGGAACAGTAGTGGAAAGGGTAATATCGGTTTAATCGAGGACTACAGTGAGGCTCACGTGGGAAAATACTTTTGCCTCCTATTTGGCATCGTCATGCTGGGAGTAGTTGTCAACTCTCTACCTTCTGTCAGAGAGTGGATTGCATTTGTCGAAGATCGCGCAGCTCGAGCTTTATCCGGAAAACCTAGCACACCCAAGGTTCAACCAAAGAAGGGCGAAAACGAGCCACTTTTGAAGACAAATAAGCACATCAAGTACCTAGAAGAAGGAGAAGAGGCACATATCTATAGAGCAAACACAATGAAGGCCGAGTATAACAAGAAGAATTAAGATATAACCAATAAGTTGGTAGGAAGGTAGTTTGGAATCAGTATATGGAATTATCTTATTCGACGGAAATTGTCATCTTCGGAAGAAGAGCAAGTTACATATCAATGCGAGAGAAATGAATGGTCAACATTCAACCTCTCAATCAGTCAGCTGCATATGAATATTAAATCCCGATTGTAATGTCTATTACGTTGAATGTTCAACATTCACGAACTCACTACATTGCAATCAAGAGCTCAGCAGATCAACACATTCTTTTCATACTCGGCAGAGTCGTCGGCTGACTTGGAATCATCGAGAATCTTTGGGTTCATCCCGTCAGTGAAACAAACGAGTAAAGTACGAACACCCATGGTGATCTCACATCCCTTGTGATATAATTCACCTGGATGAATAAGGACCTGGCCCTGCTGAAGTTTAACAGTCTTTTTGAGGCAACGAAAATATGTGCCACCCCCTTCGTATTCATCAGACCGAGACATCATGGCACTCCAAGTGATATCACATCCATCGTAGTGCATCTCAATACCCAAGTGGTCGGGACGATTGTCTAGTCGTTGGTAGAGTAGTAGATGAGGCTCCTTCCACGAACGTGGTCTGAGTTTCATGGCTTCCTTCTTCATGCTACCGCCAAAGATTTCACCGACAATCTTCTTTACATCGTGCAGAATTTGATCAGTGTACTTCTTCACCATATCCTTCACCTCGACAACGGGTAGATCCATCTTGGTATATGTGTAGAGTGTACGCCAAGTTTCAGTACTTGCACCACTCTTGTATATCTCACGGGTATGATTATCAGCCATCATACGAATCTGATCACAAGTCTCGGGCGAGATTAAATCAACGACAAATATCTTACGAGCGGCATCGATCATCGTAACACGCTTGCCAAGGACTGTCATGACTTGAGGAGCATGAGTGGTAGTATCACTCTCAGTACCATCCGTCAATAATGCAGCAACCTTGGACCCACTACCAATCTTTCCTCCCTTTAGAATGTTCAATGGAGGAGAGCATGCCTGATGTGCAGCTACGGAACTCTTAGTCTTTGTTGACGACTTGGATGAAGAACCATCACGACTATCACGACCCTGCTTGGAAGTCATTGAACGAGTTTGACGAGGCACAGCTGCCTTCTGCCTGGCAGCCGCGTTAGCTCTAATCTTCTCACAAATCTCTGGCGGAGCAAATGTAGACGGGACGAATGTGCTCTTGATTTCCTTGATTTTATCTGCCGTACCTTCTTCTCCATCCTCATTCATCGATTCGTCAGAAGACATCATGTCTTGATCTTCAGTATGATGTTGGGTCTGTTGAACATTGTTTGCCATGTGACTGTTTGACTGCCAGTTGTGGTCATGATGGTTGCTGCCTCCGTTGTTTGATGTCATGAATGCAAATGGATGACGAACAGTAGCAGCCAAGGGAGCTAGGAAGTGTGGCATAGTCCACTGTTGTTGTTGCTGATGGTGGTGATGATTTGTATGATTTGCCCCGACCACATGTCGATGTTGCTGAGATTGGCGTTGATGTTGTTCATACTGATGCTGATATACTTGGTCTCTCCTATCAACAAGATGGTGCTGCTGCTGATGAACATTTGTGTTTGGATCGTAGCTCCAGTTGTTTGGCTGAAATCCTCCTCCTCCGTAGAGATTTGCAGCATGCTGTTGTTGATGTTGATGAGCACTGCCTCCTCCCCCGTAGATGTTAGCATGGTGCTGCTGAGAATGACCATTCGAATAATGATGATGCATTAGTGGTAGGGCACCACCCAAGACGCCCGGAGGATCAATCGGTACCTTTACTTTCATTTCATTATCATCACCATTACGACGAAGAGCTAACGGAATAGAGACTAAGTTAGCCTCATCTTGCTTCACATTCCTTGATTGTTGTTGGGAGGCGGCAATGGCCGCAGCAGTTGCCAACATTTCATTCTCCTTTCCAGGGGGGTGATGTGGAGGTAATATAGGCATATTCTTTGCCGAAGTAGTACGATTGGTGGTAGCTTTCATTGTTGTTAAACGTCCACCACGATTACTACTCTTTGAGTTGTTTGTTAGATGTTGTTTGATTACTGCAAGTGCCTTCCTCCTCTCCTTGGCTGGTACTGCTGTTGAATTGGTAGACGTACTATTAGTAGTAGAACAATAATGAAATGGAATGATTAGAACGGTGAGATTAGATCGAATGAACGAAACGTAGATGATATTGTAATGATAATATGATATAATGATCTGCTCTTTAATGACATTAGAAACTATGACATACCTTCTCTTTTCCAAACTGTGTACCAATTAGTTGTATAGAATGAATAGAAATATAACGAATGATTAGGTTAGAACGGAGAATATAGAGAGAGGATAGATAGCAGTATGCAATGACGATATCGAATATCTATATATCGAGTATGATTCGGCATTGCAATAGTTTCTTTACTTGCAACTCTGCTGACATCCAACAGTATAGCACATTGACAACGTACCTTTCCCTTTCCAACTTGTCACGACCTTTATCCTTTGCAATAGCAACAATGGTACGCCCCTCGACCTCCTCCTCCCTACCGACACTCGTCGATACTCCCCCGTCGTCGACTTCGTTTACTATTCCAATAACTTCTGCTCTTAATATCTCTTCACTGTTTCCTTTATTGTTATTGTTTGATGTATTTACTGTTGATGATGATATCTTTGCCTGTATATTTCCCATTTATATCTACTATGGTGGTGTAGATAGTGAAGGAGATTGTCAATTAAGATTGAGAGGAGACGATAAAATAAAAATAAAATATTGACAATATTGCAATGACATAAGAATTCATACTGGAAAGTTTCAACTCAAAACTTTAAAACTAGTACTTACATTAGTGAATGATATTTATCATTTGATGTTTGATTGACCTGAGACGACGATCTATGGAAGAGATAGTTGATATAGTTGTTGTTAGTATGATACTCGATTATTTTCATTGAAAGTTAGGTAGATACGTATTTATACATACCACTAAAATAGAACCTACCTGAACCTAGCCAGTATAAAACATGACAATTAGGTATATGGCGAATAGTAGTAGCCTCTGCGGCACATAGACTAACAAACAACATATACGCTATCTCTATACCTTATTAATATATTGGAGTTTGCAACACGCCGCTATCAGCCCGATAAGTTGAACGCATATTGCAATAAAACACAAGTCATAATCACACAAAAATATGACCAACAATCACAGAAGAAGAGACCCTCCTACTTCATTTGGCGGTAATAGCTCATATACCAAACCTCGTCAACCACCAGGTAAACGTGGTACACAAGGTACTAATCCAATAACACCATATTCAAATATAATTGAAGATCATGTCGATAATAATGAGCATTATTATCATCAACAACAAGATAGAAGAGGGCGGATTAATTATGACAAAGAACGATTAGCTTATAGACATGATAATACTACAAGACAACATCAGCAACAGCAGGAGAATCCAATATTTGGTACATCTAGTATAGTTGATGCACATTTGTTACGTACTCGTCATCCGCCCGAGGGACAGCGGCATCAACGCACTAATAACTCACAAAGAGATGATTATGACAACAATACACAGGGTAGTATAAGTACAATTACATATGGTGGAGATGATGACAATGAGAGTGTATCAATATCAGATGTTATACTACATTTCCGTAACTGGTTAATCAATTTGATACCACCTAAGTACTCTTTATCTTGTCTTAATAAGAAGAGTAAGAGTATTACCAAAATTACACACAACAATATAATCAACAGAAGTATACAACAAGAGAAGAAATCTTCGTCAATAATACTATTATCAAAGGTTATACTGCGGATAATACTCCTTACAATCGTTTCAACTTATATTTTCAAAGCTGTGTATACAAAGAAAGTATCACCCTTCATATCACGGATACTCATTTCTTCCACCACATCTGATTCAGAAGAGGGTCCTTCGACCGATCGACCATCATTTGTGTATAATCATCCATACGTAACGTCCTCCTACTACATATCTACATCCAACACGAAGGTATTAGAGGACATGTATAACTTACAGGTATTACCAAAGGTTAATAGAAAGTCCGATAAAGAACGAGGCATCGTTAGCAGATTGGCAATATTACGTCCATTTTGTGAATTTGATGCAGATGCCTTACCAACGACATTTGCTTGTTGGAATTCATTAGTTCCTTGCCGGGCTGCTGAAATGGATTTAGGAGAAGAAGGAGAGGAGGTAGATGAATGGGTATTATTTGATATGAGTACCAATGGTACTGGACGTAAATTAGAGAATGAACAAGATTGGGAATGTGAGTCTGAAGATGAGAATAACGATATGGATGGTCGTGCACCGACCTCTTCACCGACAACATCATCAACATGGTCATTTAGAGGTATTGCAAACAATCTCTTCAAACGATGTAAACGCAAAAAGGTCAAAACAAAAGAATACTTTGATGATGTACCCGCCGACGGATTGAGAACAACATCGGCTGACTTATTCCTCTTCTATTCACAAACCTTTAGTGAAAATGAAGTAGCCATGCATGCCGTGGATGAAATCATGACAGAGTTCTATAGTGTTGGTGGATGGAGTCGATGTTTTGATAATATATATGCAGTGGAAGCTAATATACCCAAAGAGTTGGATTTGTATATCCCTGCAGCTCAAGAAGAGTTGTATAGTTGGGTGAATGGACCAAATCGACAATACGAGGCTGGTTTCCGCATCATTCAAAGTGGAGAGTGGGGCGACTATGATGGCTTCTACTTGATGGAGGTAAGATTGTTTGTCTACATGTCATCAGAATCTCATATAACTTTACACTTACCGAACTAACACATTTGCTATAGGGTGATTCTGTACCAGTGAAGAATTACTGGCTGGATGTTATTCTTGGCGAGATCAATGCCTATCGACCATTTGCAGTATTGGGTGCACAATATGATGGTGATAAGTGGGATGCTTTCTATGAGGATATCCCAATCTCACTATTACATCACACGAATGGAAATGGGATATACAACACATCACATCCACTACTTGAACGGTTAACTGGACAGTTAGAAGTTGAGGCTCCTTGTCCATACAACTCTATTCCATATGATTATCGAATGAGTCAAATGTGGGTAGAAGGCACCCTCGGAATAGTCCCACAACTAGCACCCAAGATCATGCTAAACAATGAGGGAGAGAATATAACACTCAGTGATAACCTGGCAATGTTCAGTAAGTGGGCTAATGAGTGGAAGCACGAGAATCCTTACCGCTTCACTAAAGCGATACACAACTATGCAGCTACCAACTTGATACCAAGACATCTTGGACCCGAGTATGTCATCCACGGAGCCAAGCTTTACTCGCCCTGGGATCCTGTTCGGACGGAGATTACACTTGTGATAAGTGAGTGGTTCTTTGACCGATCACTCAATCTCATCAAGAATTTAGATCAGAAGGATCATCCTTTCTCCAAGGTAATTATCATGATCCCTCCAAGTATTGAGAATACACATGACTATACCAAGTATACTACTGTTCCAGTCCAGCTTCAATTCCGAGATGTTCCTGACTTTATGGACTTGTGTTCAGCTGAAGTCAAGACTGATTGGTTCATGATTACAAATTCATACCATCAAGTGGCAAAACATGTAGACCTTATGTTCACGCCTGGCAAGTTCAATCCTGTCATCCCCTTCACTCCAGCCACATTTCCATTCTGCTTAAAGTATCCATATTGTAAAGAAATCATCATGCTGAGTCAAAGGTTTAACATCAAGCACAAACAAGTCGTACTAGACATGGATATGCTATACAATACCAAGGAAAGAAATGCCTTCTGTTCCGAATGGCATGAACGAAATGGTTTGCACGGTGAGGATTTATATGCCAAACATCAACCACTGCGGTGGAAGCTACGACAAGAGACTGGTATCATCGGCCCTAAAGGCCCAACAGGAACAGACTATCTTGCTTATTTAGCAAGGGAAAAGAAGGACGGCATGTATAAGATGACAGATCGTTCATTGTACGGAGCTCGAGCGCCATTTGTCAAGGTATACAGTAAAGAGGAAAAGCTTGATGGCATGTCAGAAGATGAGCTTGCTCGACGACTAGGCATGACTCTTCTTTCCAATGTCACAGAATGCAGTTGTGATGTATACGAGACGGAAGAGGAATGCATCGGTAGTGGTCTAGGATGTCAATGGCGACCACTGTTTGAATCGTGTCATCCTCCGGAAATGATTGATGATGGTGTGCCTATTTGCGAAACGACAGAGTCACCTACTTTAAGTCCAACTGTATCCATTGAGAGATTGTTGCAGGAGACCGACGCGCCTACTAACGAGGGAGGGGAGGAAGCATCATCAGAAGGTGATGGCAGTGACGCCAAAGAGGGCGGAACACAATGGCTCACCAATCTGTTCAAGACTCGTGAACATGAAGCTGATAGTACTGAAGAAGATGAGGTCAACGACTTGGATGGACGAAGGAATTTACTCATTGCAGTGTCAGATTACAAAGAAGATTCTGACGCATTATTAAAGACCTTTGATCCAATAAGCGTGACGGATAATATGAGCCCCGGAGCTGAACTAATTGAATCACTTTCTCGTGGCGAGGTTGAGAGTGTGGTACCCTCTGACTCAGCAAGTGCTCCTACAGAGACTTTATGCCCGACATGGGGCCCGAGCAATGTACCAAGAAGAATAGACTTGCTAAAAGATGACCTTATTGATGAAAGGACCAAACGAGTACTTACACCATTGAATAATACGAGGATATCTACAAGTCATTCTTCTCCAGGCAAAGCTCGCCATAGTCAATTGCAACTTGTCGAGCTCGATCCTTCGACGAGTCTCGATTCTAGCTCAATCATCGTGCCATCACCAGATGAGGCGAAAAAGACGAGACAATTAGTCAGCTATGGTGAACAATTGACAGATCTTCGAATAGTCTTTGATACAACGGCATTAACAACACATCTAAAGTCATTATCACAAAACTTTGCCATGAGTGGCCAATACAATCCAACAAAGGCACGTGTCACTGCCTTAACTGACAAGATTTTCCCGTCCATTGTGGAAACATGGAGCAGAGTACTCAGGGTATATGCAACAACGCAAAATATATATCCTCCCTCTGCATGTGGAGATATAGAGATACCCAAACACCACAACGAAATGGGATTTGATGCCGATGTGGTACTCTATGTTCATTCTAGGGACGAGTCATCTTGCTCCGAAGATCCAAGGCCTCAAATAAGTATATGTCAGTTTGATCAACAAATGAGACCATTGATTGGATCGCTGTCGATTTGTCTAAATGATATGAATGTTCAAAATAACAATGTCTACGATAAGGAAGTATTGCACTACACTGCGTTGCTCTCACAGCTCGTGGGTAGATTTCTTGGACTAAGTCCTAGTCTGTTCAAGTACTTTCGAGATCCTGACACTGGTCAACTCTGGGGTGAAAGACCAATTGCTATTGAATGTGGTGATGATGAACAAATAGTGACCCATGAGACTATGCTACCAAATGTTATTCAACAAGTCAATGTAAGAGACGGTATACCCTTTTATGAGATTGCAACTCCAACTGTAAAACAGGTTGTGAGGAATGCTTTTGATTGTCAAACCATGTCAGGTGCTAGACTTGAAGCGCCGCTACCCGACGATAATGGTGGATGTGCTTTCTTTAACCTCGATCTCCGGTATCATTTTGATGAGGACATGACATCTATATCCCAAAACGAAGATGGTGCATTTGGTGTGTCGCCATTATCTCTAGCCTTGTTGGAAGATAGTGCATGGTATAAGGCCAACTTTGCTGCAGCAACAACACCAACATTTGGCCGTGGTGCTGGCTGTGGGTTTGTGGAGAGTAGCTGTATTACAGGTGGCAAGATACCCGACTACTCGAAAGGTTTCTTCTGTGCCAATGTTGAGCGTCAGGGCGTACGTTCCGGTTGTGATTATAACCATCATAATAAGGCTGGATGTGACGTCGAAACTGATATTAGTCCTCCCGAGGATTATCAATACTTCTTGCCTGATCATCCCGATTATGGATCGCCATTTGAGATCATGCATCACTGTCCGATGCAGACGAAGCACCTTGTCTCTTGCTCAACAAAAGGACATGTCATGCCACTAAATGGAGAAAGTTATGATGAAAGTAGTAGATGTTTCGAGACTGATGCAAACACGCCAGTCTGCTTGGAAACAATATGTAACCCACAAGACAAGACTTTGAGCGTTGTTGTAAATGGCAAAACCTTCTACTGCGCCTACGATGGACAGGTGATCAATGTCGATGTGGGTTATTCCATCGTGTGTCCAAGATTAGCTGCGGTGTGTCCTGATTTAGTATGTCCTTCCAACTGTTCAGGCAAGGGTGTTTGTGATTATTGTAAAGAAGTGCCCGTGTGTATTTGTGACAACCCATTAGACGATAGTGGTGGTTGCTTCAATAGTTAGTCAATTAGTTTATATAATAATATTAACATGAGATTAGGATAGGAATGCTGATTGTCTTTTTTCCTTTCCCATTCTACTCTTCCTTCCATTTCCAAGTAGCACTCTTTACTTTCTTCTCTTTAATGCGCATCTTCTTTCCTTTTGACGAATGTTAACTTATTGACTCATTTCCACAGGAGGTAAAGCATCCAAAGGTATCAAACCTCTACTACCAAGCATTAATGGTACCAAAAACAACTGAGATAGTTCCAAAGAGTTGCAATACATATCATGTGCATTAGATAAACAATATATAAAAGATACATATATACTATATATAAAACTTACAATAGGAACCAATGTTAATATAATGTAGAATATAACTCTTGATTGTTTTGCATCATTAAAGTCTGGATTGAGTAGATTTGGGTCATCACTCAATTCACCTTGTGATAGGAATGGTGCTGCTGGAGATTGCTGTTGTGGTGGCGGAGTTGATACCGCTACAGCTTCATCCTCATCTTCATCTGTTAAATCTATTACACCCAAATTATCATTATCTCCTGCTGCTTGTAACAGAATGTTATTGATAATATGATATTGTTGTGTTGATGTGTGTCTCATTACATTGCTCCTCGTTGGGGCAAAGGCTGATACATTGGTAATTTGGATAATACATACCACAAGTGCTAAGTAGAAGAGATTCATCATAATTGCAACTGATGTTAGGAATGTATAGAGTTGTAGCGGCGATTCTCTACTTATGATAGTTATATCGCATCAGATTTCAGATTAAATTTGAGATGTAACACAGAATAACATGAATGCCACGAAGCTTTATCAGGGTATCTTTATTTTTTTTGGCACGTACTTTTGCTCTCAAGCTAATAATTAATAAATGGGATAAATGACAACTCACTTCATTCCTTAGTATGATGGCGTTATCACTTCAGTTGCAACTATCTCTCTACTTGCTACTACTTGCCATTCATCAGAGTATATCATTCTCTGTGTTGTCTCCCCCGTCGTTAGTTACACAAGAATTCGTGGGCAATGACATTGGCACCTTCCTCAGAGATGAGCAACATGATATGTCATACTTTTCTATACAAGATGAAGAACAAGACGATGTACTAGCATCTTTATTTGGATCATCAATAACAAGAGATGAGTTCTTCAAACATACCTTTGGGAATAGAGTGGCTTACTTTCCTCGAACACAAAATAATGATACAACTTGTACAGAAGAACAATATCTAGAGCCACCAATAAAAGACATTGATTTGCAAAGATTATATCAAACAAATGAATGGACATCACTTCGTAAAAGAGGCAGTCAAGACATGTTAGACAAAACAAAGATGAGCTATAGTGAGTTATCAGAATACATATCCGATGGAGGGTCAATTGTCATACCAATTACTCCCGATGACTACCTCTTCCAAACAAAGTTACAAATTGAAAGATCATTGGGTATGAAAGACGAGATATCATCAATGAATATATATCATTCAGGACCATCAGCTGTAGCATTAAACGTACATTATGATTCGTACGCGGTGTTGGTATTGCAAGTTACAGGAAAGAAAATGTGGATGGTACAAAATGGAGACTTTTCGAAGGACGATTATAAAACAAATGTATCTCCAGAAAGCTGGAAGAATATTACCATGACAGAAGGGGACTTGTTGTACATTCCTAAAGGCGTACTACATGCAGCAACGACTTCTGAGGGATGTGATGTATCAACTCATGTTACAATTGGACTAGTTTAATTATAATTTAAATGTGTGAGGAGTACTGGAGATTATCAAATCAAATCACATAAGACATCTCTGGTAAACTAAAACGCTACTTAATAAACTTCCAATGAGTATGATATTACATAGTAAACACAGAAAACAAGCAACAATACTGTCTTGTCCACTGCACTAAGGTAGCACCATCCTCATATAATACTGTACTACTCCTATTTTTACACTAAAGATACCCCAGGGTATCCTGCTACCCGAGAAAATGAGAAAGTACCTCAAGATTCTCACTCGCACAACCTCATCATCACCAAAGCAAGATGGCGTTGTGCTTGCACTAATTTGCTCGACACAAAGTAGTTTATCCTGATATGCTCCGAGCAAACTGTTATCATATCGGCAACTAATATATTCATACTTAACACAAAGATTCTGTATCACTACACCGCTGATTTTTTAAAGAACACAACGTTGTGTGGGGAGTTCTGATCATACTACTATCTAATAGCATCAACAAACTCTCGGATATAGTTATGACGTCTATTGCAACTAATTCTACCTCGCCACCATCGTCACCACTCGGTGATAATGATGACGATGATTCTCTACCCAGCTATTCCTCGCCGATATCTTTCAACTCTGCAAAGAATATAGCTCAAAGAATGCGGAATGATTTACAACCGCAAACAAGAGATCGTATGTGGCGCTTTAAGAAGTATCCAAATTGTTTCAAAGCTACACATGCAATATCATGGGCACAAAACAATATAAGTAGTGATGAATTAGTTGCAATCAATGTACTGAATCGATTGGTAAACTTCGGCTTACTCACACATGTAGTTGATCCACAAAAGAGATTCTGTATGGGAGAGAATAGAGTGTTATATTTTAGAATTGCAACAGATGAGATGATAGAAAAGCGACTATCAGTATCTCCTGGTAGAACTCTAATGGCTGGTAACTATGGTAGTATAGTCGGAGTTACTGATGATATGAGAGATATAGATATACATAGGAAGATACGCAACCTTGATCATATCTTACAGCAGACTGTAAAGGAGTTAAATGAAACGCATGGAAGATTGGAGCTTATGCGTCAGGAAGTAAGAGGGCTTATATCACAGCAAATTACAACATGTATGATGATAGCTCTATTATATATGCTTACATTATTCTTGATAGTATCAACTTCGAGTTTGAACTGGATTACAATCGGGGGGATTACAATCGTCATGATTATATCTGCTAGATGCGGTTTGAGAAGTGTATCAATGTGGAGTGATATAGATAGTAGAACAGATATGCCGACGAGTATAGATATGGATATTATGAATGAAGACAACAGTTCTCGAGAAGATAGGGCAGTCATGAGAACTGTGAAGCCATATGAACAAACGCCTATCACGACTTCCATCACTTCTGCAATATCAAGATCTATAAGATCTGCAACAGGACGAGATAAAAAGGAGTTAAGACGATTACAAAGTATAGAAGAAAGACCAAGAACAGTAATGAGAGAAGCGTACACACTACCAGATGTTGATAAATGGCAACACAAGCCACTCTTCATATGCACAAACTCACCGATTATTCCGAATCAGGTTCCAGACTATGGCGTCGGAGATTTGCCTATAGGCGTACCGTTCAAGTTCTCATCAGACTTGTTTGAGGGTACTTGCTTATTCCGTATCAAGGGCTGCAAAAGTGACAATATAGAAGGAGATAGAGCATACTTTGACGGAAGGAAAAGAATCTACCAAAGCATAGTCCAAGGCAGGTTTAAGGAAGAGATATCAGTAGCAGATGTCTGCACTGGTCATGAATTCGCCAGACCTCTCAAGAATCTACCTCATCCATTTATTTTGAAGACAGCAACAAGCTTCATATCAAAAATTGCTTTGGGGTGTAACATTGAAGTCCATACTGAGCAACCCTTCATGGAAGCTACACTGCTGGGTACTTCTCAAGTTGTTAGAGGAGATGAACCAGGAAATGAACCTAATATTACATGCAATGATATAGAGGAAGACTGCTCAATCTTTGGTGGAGCTTTTAGCAATGGAAATGTGTCTTCATCTCGAAGGAAGCGCATATTTTCAAATCCTGCCAAATGCAAACAATATACATTTGATACAGATACAGTCTATACGTTTGAATTTTACCAAAACTTGTTTGATGTCGAATCATACTCACTTGATCTCGGATTTGTTAAACTGGGGGCAATCAATGTCTTAAACGGGCAACCAATTCAATGGCTAGGAAAGACGAGAGATGGTAGATATCTGTGGAGTTTTCAGCTGTGGCATCGAAAGCTACTCCAGACGAATAGTAGTTGAGATTGTATATGAAATATAGACTCGATAATATAGGTATAGTTAGAGAGAAGAACCCGTTTATCAGTTATTCATTCACTATGTGTCCTTGGATAGTTTCTCTCCATAGTTAGAAGCAATGCCTACTAATCCTTTGACAGCCGCCTTTACTTCAGTCTCACCAACATTGGCTTCTAGTCCTCTATATTCTCGTTGCTTTAAGAACTCAGCAGCTTCGCTTTTATACTCAATCAGTTTGCCCTGGCCTGGTAGAGCTTCTAAATCATTCTTCTGTTTGGCCGATGATCGAGATTGTTCATACTTTCCAGATATCATTGAGAAGAATGGTTCATCGTCACTATCACTGTCACTGCCAGTGTTGTTGAGTTCTTTATGATGATCGATATTGCCTTGTTGCTGACCACCTTCTTGCTGTAGCAGAGACTCGTCTACAATCCCATCCTCTTCATCCCAGCGTATTAAATCGCCAAAGTCACAAGAATATCGTCCATCCCATTCTCTATATCCCAACGCAACATCCAATTCTAACGGTGTTAATACTGGTACTAACATTTCTTCTCTTTCCATTTGCCAAAAGCTTGCTATTGACTCTCCACATGCTATGAGTACAAAGGCATCAATCTCTGCAAAATTAGCCAGTTTGTTTGGCGCAGTTGATAGTTTACCCACTGCAAATGTATATGCAGTCCGACCACTTGACTGGATACGATGTCTTGTACGTGCTAATAACCGACGGAATGAGTATGAGTTGGATGTAGTACCGATAAGAATGGCTATGGTATTGGCAAGCTTGGTCTTATTCAACAGAAAGAATCTTCGGCGTAGAGTTCGAGATAGGATTGTGGAGAGTGATGTATCATTTGTTGATGATATGGGCGAGTTGAGCACATCAGTGTTAAGTTGATGTTGTATGGGCGAATATGACCATACTGCTTGGGGTCCATCAGGTGCACTGCATCTTAACAATATATGCAAAAGACGTGTATGTGCATTCTTCTCCGACGAATCAATATTTAAGTCGTCACCAATGTAAAGGAGAGTGCATTCGGTAAGATCTAAATCATTTGGTATCTCAAGTCCTCCAATTGTTCGTGGAATGTACTGCTGCTGTTCTACTATTGGTGTGATCTCTTTCTGTTGTTCAGTATCATCTTGATTGGCTTGATTACAGCAAGGAGTATCCTTTACATCACAGCATGAATTCGAAGGTTGCGCAGAAGTAGGTTCTTCACTTGCATATTCAACTGTCGGAGAGTTACAGCATGCGGCAGTTTGATCAGTAGAACTACAGCATCCATCATCATTCGCTTTGTCCTCTCCGCCACAACATCCCCCCCGATTTTGCATTTCATCAAGCTGTCTACTACTTTCACTATTTAACTGCTGTTTGGGTATCATACCCAATATAACCTCTTGAAACTTTTGATCGCCATTACTAATCTCTTCATCAAATTGCAACTTTAGTTCATTGATTGCATGATGATACTTCACTTCATACAATATCAGCAACTTTCTTTTCTCGCCATCTCGAGTTTCACTATTTGCTTCATTAGTTGCTGATAATACCATCTGAACACACTCCTTCCAAACTTTATTCCCTTCTCCACCCCCACCATTAATACTATTACCAAAATTACAAACACCAAAGGCATAAACAACAGGTAATACTTCTGTCGGACTTAAACAACCATATCCATAATGAACAATAATATTTGCATTTAAATGATTTGCAGAGATTTCATCTGGACAGCATGATCCGTAGGTTGTATCTCCTAGTATAAATATGAGTGGTAGTTGTTGTAGATGTTTGTTTATGAGTTCTTGCTGTTGTTGCGATGATGATTGATGCTGTGTCGAATCAGTTGATAGTTCTTTGTTTTCTAGTTTTGTGTGTTGCAATGTAGATTGACTTTGTAATAGTAGTAATTTATCACGATAGGCATTGCTAATTGCATCTTCCATTAACCAAGATACATCTGGTGCATCTGCCAGTAATTCATCTGGAAACTGCAATGCTATTCTACACAGAAACCCATCATCTTCTACCTTGTTGCTTTTATTATTGTTCTTCTTTGACTTTGATGTCTCGGTATCCTCAACAATACTTTCAATCTGTTGTATTAATTGACCTCTAACAGTATTCTCTGACCAATCTAACTTCTCTACAACTTCTTTAGCTACCCGATCAACCTCGTAATATACTTCTAATGAAACATTGCCTCTTGATGATTGTATTGATGAAGGAGATTCGTTGGATGATGTGGAGGTTGTAGTCTCTTTTATGATGCGACTACCGTCGTCAAACATAATCCTCGGTGTACTCATGGTTCTTATATAGAGTTATATTACCTGTTTGTGGTGGTATATTATTGTATTAGATCAGTATAGGACTCCTAATCATCATGGCTAATGGCAAGAGATGATTGGTGGGGAGAAAAAAGGATACCCCAAATAAATGACAGGATAGGACGGATAGAGCAAAGCGATAGAAGTCTACAATCTCTATCTTTATTACTTAGTTGAATAGTTCAGGTGGCCCGGCACCATATGATGCTGTAGAAGCTAAACCCTCCTCTGATGTGATATCACATTGTATATTGAAATGCTTCTCCAATACCTGTCGACAAAGCTCCTTCCCCCTTACAATATCTCCATGAGCAGGAATTATCGTTTCAATTTCCCAACCACTACATGTAATATATCTTGCAATCTTTTCAAACTCTCCTCTTCTGTCCTTCTTAACCATGAGATTCATATAGAAGGGATAAAAGAGTTTATCCATCCCGACCTTACCCCACAGCTTAGAACCAAGTGGAATCTCTCCAACTTCTGGTGCTAACTCCCAACTTGATGAATCATTATCAGTCGGTATAGTAATCCCCTCTGCTTGTAGTTCATCTACAAGTTGACCATTTGTAACTCCATCTCCTCTTGGGTAGTTCCAATACAAATCTGTCGTCAATAACGTCCTTGATGGAACGTGATAGTATATCACCTCATTGAAGAAGGCGTTTCCAGTGAAGGGATTTGATTCTATATCAATATGGATGGGTTGGACTTCTTCCCAATCCCACATTTCATTGTCATGTTGTGTTTCATCTTGTCCATACCCCTTTGGCCGGGCTCCGTATGGTACCTCACCCGTCCATTTTACATTGGTCTCTTTTTCAGATAAACCGGGACACCCCCAGATCTTGGCATTTGGATATTGATTTGCCCATTGATATGCATACTTTACATGTTCATAATTTGGACTAATAACGTGAGCAACTGTACCTAATTTGATTACTGCATCAATCAATGGTAGATCTAATCCAACAGGAGAATGTATTAGCAGCTCTTTACTACCATCGGTTGTTTCAGAAGAAAGTTGGATGATTGTACATCTACACCCAACGTCGATCTTATTCCAATAGAACGGTCTATCAACTGTATACACTCCCGGAATGGCAGCTGGGGTTATCACACTACCAAGACGATTACTCCAACCAATTGAAGAGTATGAACCTTTAGAAATATCTAGTCTTTTTGCTTCGTTAACTAACATTAACTTTTTTCGCGATAGGGGATATACTTCTGGTATATTATTATCGTTATTGTCTTTATTTACAGCAAGTATGATATTACTTGTTTGTGGTGGTTGCAATTGAAAAGCATCAATACTACATGATGTTATTAGTGTATGTATTAAGGTGATGGCAATTGCGAACACCGACTTCATCATTGTTAGGTGTTGTAATTTCAATTTGCTGTGTTCAGATTATTTTAAGACTACTCGTCTATCAAAGACTCTTTATCACTGCACTAAGAAGGTATAGTGTCACCAACTACTCATCTATCAAAGACTCTTTGCCGCTATGATGGGTGATGAAGATTGTCAATGCTGAGGAGGAAAGGAAATTGGCGACGAAACGGACAACGGAGGCTGATCTACGATGAGACAAAGAAGTAAAGAAGCCCTTATGATGCAATGCATTATTAGCACTAGTAGTAGTAGCAGCAATATACAACCCAAACACCGCTAACAGGTCTACACTATAGCAGCCACGTACCTGACGATACCTATTTCATTCTGTGATCACATCTTGTGCACTTTTTTTTCTCTCATTGCAAAAAAGTATCTTCGACTCAACCGATTGCATTAGCTAATACCTTGGACAAATCCTTAACATCTTATACTTTATCTACATTATAACAAAGCAAATATCTAACAAATCATGTTTATGGAACAATTTGAAAAATCAACAAAGAATAAAGAACGTCGTGCATCACGTCAATTGGCCATGCAACGTATGGTTGATGCTGCTACAATATTAAATGATGAAGAATACTTATCCAATGGTAGTAATCGTAGTAATAATAGCAGTGGTGGTAGTAGTGATGGTGATAAAGGCAGTGGCAGCGATAATGATAAGGGAGCTGAGGGAGATATAAAGGGTGATACAGGAGATATAAAGGGTGATACAGGAGATATCAAGTCTCCACCCGAGTCGCTAGCAGATACCAATGAGGTTAAAGTGGGCGATAATACTGAATCCACAGCATTACCATATACGGATGATTACAGCTTTACACCACCAACAGTATACGAAGATGATAATGTTAGTATATCCCATCAATCAGTCACATCGGCCTCCAACTTTTTAAAACAATGGGATAATCATCCTGCCTATCTCGACTCGCAACCATCCACAAGTAGCAGTAATACACCACCAATATTATCACAGACATTGAAAAAGCATCCATGGAATAGTAAATCAATTTATAGTGATAATGATGAGAGTGAAGGGATGGGATATATACCATCAAGTGCATCATCCGTACAACGTATAAGTTCCAAAGCTAAACAATTTCTATGGGATGATCAGAGTACTATATTAGGTTCTATTGGTGGGGGTAGCCGCATGGGAAGTAGGGATGTTACTGGCCGTCGAATTAGTGGTAATCGTACAATTGGTAATAATATAGGGAGCGGAGGTAGTGTCAGTGGACAAAGTGTCAGATCACGTACCTTAAACACACCATGGAATACATCATTACATGATTTAAATTCAACACATGATACTGATATTAATTTACATGATATTAAACACTCCTTCCGAAATAATAATAACTCCAAGGGTGGTGGATTCTCATTATGGAATTTACTACCCTTTACCAACAATAAACAACAGAGTAATAAGGAGAAGTTAAGTTTAACTGCTAAAGAATCATTGGAATATGGTGAAATGGAAGTGGATGATTCGGATGATGATTCATTCATGGGTGATGATAATAATAATGGTAGCACAGTCGGTAGTGATGGATTAACCAAAGATGATAACTTTGACGAGGAAGGTAAACGAGTCTACCTTGATAAACATGGCAATCTATCCTACAACAGCAATAATAGCAATTTACATGCCAGAAGAATGTGGAATTCCTACAAACGTTTCCTGAGATGTCCATGCTTGGTACTCTTTATAGTATGTGCCATTGGAGGACTATATTCATTATTTATATTAACGGGGAATGCTATTGTGAATGTTAATGGTATACATCTTGGTAACGGCGGAAACAAGGGAGGAGAGCATTATAATGAAACAAAGTTTGAGGGAGGGGAATGGGTCGAGGATGATATACGTGGTATTTTGGTCGAGGAGGAAGATGAAGTATTAATTGAACCTGAAGATCAAGAGGTTATCGTCAATCTCCCCTCAGACCTAACAACAGAGCAACAAGCAAAGATACAGTCAATTGAAAAAGAAATACAGTCATTACAACATAAAGAACAACAGATATATGAGGCATCTATACAAGATGAAAATTTGGCCAAGGTTATTGAGACATTGGAGGATCCTATTGAGAATGAGATTAGTGCATTGAAACAGAAAGAGGAGGAGATTATATCGAGTACACAACCTCATGATGAGCATGGGCAGCAAGTAGAAGAGAAGCCAGTATTACAAGCATCCCCACAAAAACAACGATTTGATCATATCCGTGCCATATTACTCTCGCATAAAATATCAAATCCATTGCTCTTTGAAGACAAACAAACACCACAATACGCAGCATTAAATTGGTTAACGAAAGTTGATGAAAGACAATTAGATCCAAATTCAAGTGGTAATGTCCAACATATTATACAACGGTATGGATTAGCAGTGATATGGTTTGGTACTGTTATGAGTGGATATGATTGGCAATCAAGTGCTGGTAGTACAGATAATGAGGAAATGGATGACGTGACGGCGACTCCAACACTTGATATATCTGGTGCCATTGACGAGGCAGTGGAGAATAAGGAGGAGAGTGGTAATACAAGAAGAAGACTACGACAGCGGCGGCATATCCTCAAATCAACAGAACAACAACAAGATACTGACAATCATAAAGTATGGTTCCGACATTCGAAATGGCTATCATCCGACGGTATATGTTCATGGGAGGGTATCTCTTGTCATCCACATGACAAGGCACAACAAGATGTGCATAATCCGAATAATGATGGTGATGTATCACACATTCAACTACGAAGGAATAACTTACATGGAT
>Ga0214480_100201_pt1 | contig 29173 bp, 21 predicted proteins | sample M1_20Mar14CPVII9_3_FD_165042 | JGI IMG/M metagenome (GOLD analysis project Ga0214480, IMG submission 165042) | Marine eukaryotic communities from Monterey Bay, California, United States - M1_20Mar14CPVII9sort6BwellE17 | ecosystem: Environmental > Aquatic > Marine > Unclassified | place: USA... | reverse complement strand
GCGGGGGAAAGAGCCAGGATGTCGTGATTTCACATTGAATGGACACTTGAGTGATGTTACATGTCTATTGCCTATTACCACAACATGGGACAATTTAGCTGTCAATTCTAGAAGCACAAATACAAATCATACAGTTTCATTTCTAACGGGTGGATTAGATGGTATGGTATTATCTTGGGGTAGTAGCCGCAGACGTCAATATACTGTCTCTTCAACGGATTCAACACATGAAAACGATATATCATTCAACAACATTCCATATTCATCACCAGTTCATCATGCTGAGCAACCCTCGGAAGACTTGGATAATTGGTGAGACGTAACACGCAGATGTACTTTTGATTGTCTCCGTAGCCAAGCCCTCAGCTGGAACATAATTGAGAGACAGGTATATGATGTCAGATTCAGATGTTCATGTGCACGGCAGAAAACAACAAACAAAACTACTTGCCAATTGAAGGAACTCATCAACATCACCAGTTGTCATGAAGTCGTTATAGATGTGCACAGGCATTCCACCACCTTTAGAGTATGAAGCAACTATTGAACCAGCTTCAATCACGGACATTGGAGTGAATCTCACTACAAGTGCCAACATGGATAATAGACATTCTTTACCGGCAACTGTGGCTTTGTCAGAATCTTTGCACCAAGACTGAAGATGTTCTCTACGAATTTGTCTAATCTGGATACCCAAACACCACGACTTGTGATCTGGCCAGTGACTCCGAGCACACTCAATATCACAAAACGACGTGTATTTACAGCCTCCACACAACGGTAACAGCTTCCGATCTGTCACTTCCTCACAATTACTACACTTTCCATTCCGTTGTTTGGCACGAGCGTTTGAATACTTTGTCTTCAAACAGCGGCACGGAGTTCTCTTTATGAAATAACGCAATGCATCATACTCATTTCCATCTACAAAAAGAAGATGTCAGAAGATGGTATCTATTAGTGGAGACAAAACCACACCATACTCACTCATGTCAGTGCTTACCTGACGATAAGTCTCGGAGTCTGTTTCGGCTTGCTTGCGTTTCGAAGACGGCTATAGCATCAAAATCTTGTTGACAATATAAATCTGCTACTGCCACCACCACTGCCTTATCAACAGTAGACCTTTGACGGTATTTTAGGAGTAAGTTTGTGCCTAGGTTGACAAACATGGGGAGGAGCTTCTCTTGGTTAGTCTTGTCGCCCCATATCGCACCAAACTCGTTCGTTGCTTTTAACTTGTTGTTTACCTTCTTAAGACAATCGGCATAAGTAAAGTCTTCATCATCTTTGATAGAATCATAAGCTGTATTCATTTCAGCTTCGAATTGCTCTATGAACTTGAAACATATGTCATCCTTGCTCACAATATCACAACCATGTCGACAGACACTTTCGTCATATAAAATGAGATTACAATTGTTTGCATTTGCCTTACTGGCCTTCCTTGCCTTTCCCTTTGCCTTCTTACGTGACGGCATGTGCAATCAATGAGGTATTGATAGATGTTGTATTTCTGATTGTTATAAATTGGATGAATGGTAACGAGACGAGAGGGCCACGACCACGACTTTTTCTATAATGGGGAGGAGAGAGGCAGTGTCCAAAATCTTGCTCAACTCGTTACAAATCAATATCCTATAATGAATAAAAAGATCAATATATTCACATTTAAGTTGGCACATCAAAGTATACACAACACAACACAATTAGAATCCTCGACACATAAAAAAAATGAACACAAGATGTGCACTTTTTTTAGATTTGCAACTTAAATGATTGCTTTGAGACTTCTTTCCGAGTCGAACAGTCTTCTAAATACTCAAATGAACTCACCTTTAATTGCGTATACCTGATAGATGGCTGTGTCTTTGATATTCAATAAAGCAGGATAGAAGAAGAGGCAGATCTCTTTGGCGCGTATCCTTTTACTTACCGTGCCCTTTTTCTCTTCCACTTTTTAGGAGTTTTCTTATCACACGAAAACTCTATCATTATAGCAAAATATATTACATTACACTATATGGTAGGATAGGTACCACTACCGTAAACAATAAGCAACTTATATAGATATGGACGAGCTACTTTCTTTATTTAATGCTGCCGATGATAATGCCGGTGATAATGATACCTCTCATCAAGAAACTCAACTTGCGACACAAACTAGCAAAAGTACTAAATATCACTCCTCGGAAGGTGCACCATCTTTATCCACCAATAATAATGACTTTGGTTCATCCTTTGCTTCTGCATTTGCAACATCAAATACTACTAAGAGAAATACCAATGAAGAGAATGTGCTTAATAAATCCAGGGTAATAAAACAACATCATACCTACACAGCAACAACAACAAAGTCTACTGCAACAACACATAAACATAAAAGTAACAACACATCTTCATGTGATCCATATACCAACTTTGTAATAACAGATAGACGTACATCACGAGCTAATATGGTTAATGCATTCTCAACATTAACATACAAATCATGTTCAGTATTAGCTGCATCTTCTCGTGCTGAGTGGAATACATTCATGGATGATGGAGGCGGCAGTGGCAATGGTCCTTCGGGCAAAACAAAATTGGCAACATGTGGTATATTAACACAAGATGTATCAAGCAAATTATCATCAAAAACTGGTAGAGCATTTGCCAAGTTATCATTGGGTGACTTACCTTCCTCATCCTCTAGCAATATGCACTCTACAATTGCAAGAGGTAGCAATAATATCAACCCATCCATAACAGTATTCTTATTCGGAGATGCTATAAATATATTAAAATCCAATATGAAATATATGAAGGCTGGGTATGCAGTTGCTATATTGCAACCAAATCTAATGCCAAATAACAACAATAGTGGAGGAAGTGGAACTTCAATTACATTGAGTATCAATAATCCTTCTCAATTATTGCCAATCGGTAGATGCTCTGATGTTAATAAATGCAAAGGGACAATGCGAGTTAGAACTCAATCTGAGTATGGAGGAATAAAATGGGAGGATGCACGATGTACTACTTTAGTTGATTGTAGATTGGGCGGATATTGTGATAAGCACAAACGTCAAGGATTGGGTAATGGTGGTGGAAAAAGTAGCATTAGTAACAAAGGCAATAGCAATTCAATGACATTTATGCAGAAACAACGTACGCAGCGACAACAAGGCATGTCACAAATGAGAGGTAACAATAATAGAGGAGATATATGGCTTGGGCAACGAGGAGGGCATACTAATTCATCATCCTTTAACAACCTTGGACATCAAAGTGGAAGGTCAACAACATCTTCGTCTCTATCGGAGGCATTATCACAGTCTGGTTTACTTGGGCAGCAATCTTCACAGCAGGCAATATCATCGTCGTCAGGTGGTTCTAAGCAACAGTTACTGAAGCGTGCCCCTCTTCACTTGAAGAAGTCACAGCCAATATCATCGTCCACAACTGGTGATGCTAGTAACAAGCTTCCTGCAATGGCAAGTGCGAGTAGAAGTAGCTCAACAATAAAGAATCCATACAACAACAAATCATCTCAATCCAAATCATCAAATTCAAGAAAGCGAAAGGAAGTTGACGATATTCTAGGAGAAGCTCTAGATAGAACAAGATCAATAGATAAACCAAATCATCGTCCAGAAAAGATGATGAAAAAGAAGAAGACATCCTTACTCTCATCTTCTACTAATACAACCAAACGTTCAGCGAAAGTGTTTACTACAGAAGGATATGATGGTGCTGTTCATGTTCCAAAACCAAACAAATTATTATTCCAACATGGATCATCATCATCATCGGCAGCTTCTTCGATGATTACTCCTTCACCTGATAATAATCGTTTATCTTCAGCTTTGATATTGGATAAACAACGAAACTTGGCTGAGTTGTTAAAAAAGAAGCAGGGCGGTATATCAAAAGCAACCCCTGCTTCAAATATGAATCGAGGACTTTCAATCAACAAGGATACTCTGGCTAGATCAAAACAAAAGATAGTATCTACCACCGCTGGAGGTATCAAGGTAATAAAACGATCAACCAACTCCTCTCAATCAAAGAACAACAAGTATAATGACTTTGCATCAGCTTTTGGAAGTAGCAGCGGTGGCAATTTATCAACCGAAGCTGATATAATGAATGCAAAGAGTCGTTTCTCATCAGCAACGAATGCACAAGAGTATGCCCGGGCACGTGCTCAGGTACAAGAACTCGAGGCTCGTGAGGCAACTAAGGAAGGTTATAATAATAATAAAAAGAAGAAGAAGGCAAGTGATGTGGCAATTAAAACAATTGGCTGGGCATGCCGGACATGCAAAAAGACTACACCATTCAAGCCCGTTGCATGTATAAAGTCACGGCATGATGTGCGTCAAAAACGTGAGATAAAGGGACAAGAAACGCTAAGTAAAAGAAAGGATCGATTGGATAGACATGGGAAAGATGATAAGGAGGGCGGTCTTACTCTTGGCAGTGGAGTGGAATGGACTAGGTTAGAATGGAGTCGAGGTGGTTTGTGAAAGGGCTAAGCGAACTTCTAGTAATGTCAACTCTAATCATATTAGTTACAATGGCTATTTCAAATGAACCATTGCTGCCGACTACTTCTCAAAACATTGTTCTTGTGCTTTATCACATCTTCATACCCCTCTCCTTGCTTATTACCATCTAATGGCTGTTCATCTTGTAAAGGCGGAGGTTATCGGAGGTTATCAAAACATGAATACCTCTTCTCAATCTTTCTCATCATATATACATACACACATATCCGCTCGCATCCTTAGAGAACTCGTTCGTTCTCTAACTCTCATCCTCACTATTCTCAGCATCAGCATACGAGATACTAGCGATGTTCGTCACCCTGCTACTACTCCTACTAGGTTTCACTGGGGTGGGCTCCTTCCTGACATAGCGACGCTTCTCAGCATTCCACTGCCAACGGGGTCTCTTATTCGCCTTCCGAAATCCGTTTGGTACGAAGTCCTCGTCTTCGTCGGCAACCCGCTTCCTCTTCACTATGTCTTGCTTTTTCTTCAACTTACCCGTTTTGGTTAGGGAAGCCTTGCCAGGTCCTCTGGCAAAGAGTAAATGGAAGTCTGGCCATTGACTGATCAACTCATATAGATTACTCAAACGATTGATTGTGTTCCTCTTCTTCACACTTTTGACGATCCCCTCGCCGTAACCGTGGCATCCAATCTCCTGTTGAACTAATTCGAGTACCCTAGGTATCAATTCCAAAGGCACATCATCAAACATACGATTGTTGATCAATTCCTTGTTCTGTTTCTTGGCAAGGACTACCTTGTATCGAATCTTTTCTCCCTCATTCTCTAGAGCATTGATTTTACCAAGCTCCTCCTCAAAAGTGCCTCCGTAGTTCCGCCCGGCAATCACGATACTGCATGTGTGATTCGAGTTCACAATTGAATCAAGGCTTGACATATCACAGAGAGCTTTGATCATCACCTTTCTTCCCGTCTGAACTCTGAGATTGTTGTACTGCAGATCAAGAGTCCTGGAAGATGCGCGTTGAATGATTTATGTGATGAAAGAGAGGAGATTATAATATATGTTAGTACATATGATTATGCATGGGCAATCAACAAAGGCAAACTAAGGTCAAATAAAGCAGTCAAGTCTTCGAGCTATTATACTGAACACCCGCAAGCATATGATAAAACAATACTAACGAGGACTTTCCTGAGGGTTGTGTTGTTATGTAATGCGTCGGTGAAGCCGGGTACACTTTTGTCCGAGATACGATTATTACGGAGATACAACTGTTGAAGAGTTGTATTTGTCTTGAGAGATTGCATCAATACTGATGCAGATTTGGCAGGCATGAAATTGTTACTCAAATCTAATCCAACCAGCGATGGGTTACTAGCAAGGTACTTTGCAACCAATTTGATACTAGGCATCCTACGGATATCATTACTACTGAGGTCAACATATACTAATGATACACTTGATTTCAGGCCAGACATAACTGTGGAGAGTACACGGCCCTTGGCGTTTCCAAGATCATTCGAACTAAGAGATAATTGTTCCAATGTTGTATTCCTTTCGAGGCATTCCTTCATCAACTTGGACTTGGCCGTACTATTCTTTGACTTGGCCTTACTGCTATCCCCTTCCCCGATGCCGATGCCGATACTATCCATGCCCAACTCAGTTGTTTCGTTCTTCTTCTGTAGAAAGTTTGTAACCATTTCCAGACCCTCTTCGTCGAAGGTATTCCCGTCGATGATAAGGATATTGATACTCTTTCCCCCATCAAGTAACAGTTTCAGACCTTCATTATTCTCCCCTACACCAGTTGATGCAAGGTTGACATACGCCAGTTCGGGATGATATTTCATAGCTTTGGATAATTTCTTTGCACCTGAGCTTTTATTACGTTTATCATCGATACCAAGCAATTCATTTTTGGATAGATTTAGGATCTCTAACGACTTATTCTTCTTCACAAACTTGGAGATTACATCCACATCAACACCAGCCTTTAAATCACAGTTAACTAGCTCCAAACTAGTAATGGTTGCAATATTGGCAGTAATGATAGGCATGATACTAGACGAGAAGAAAGGTGATGGGGGTAGCATAATGTTTTTGATTGTGAACCCTTCAATACCATCTTCATAGCTGTTCAAATCTTCTACAAATGCCTCTGTTATATATGTAAGGAAGTGTATGTATGTTAGTCAACGTATACAACGCACAATACTGCAATACATTCATATGGAATTAAACAAATACATAGCATATCATAAATCATATCTTACCCCAATTCTCTAAGAGATCGTCGTGGAATGGTGTTCGGTAGTATTCTTTAACCCGTTCATCCTTATTCCACCATTGCTTGTACAATTCTCCGTTGAGGATCATTTTATTATTTCCACATTTCGCCGATTTGACTAATGAACGTTGAAGATTCACCATTGCACGCCGTACATCGTAGACGTCGTCAATTCGTTTATCCTTCCATGATCGAATGTAACTTCTACTCCACCAAGACACAGTTTGTTCAGGACGAATGGTAATACCGTTGTCGTCGGTACAAAACTGTAAATCAATCTTACTATTCCAATGGTTGGAACCTTTCAATTGTAGATCACCAACCATTTCAGGTGGTCGTGGTTGTTGCTGTAGACGATGACGGTTTAAACTTGACATGGTTGATATATTCTTTACTAATAGATTATTCTGAGATGAGAGGGTTAGATTGTATGTATATTATGGGCATTAAACATCCACATTTTTTTTATCAACACCACCACCAAATAATAGAACATTAACCCAATCCATGCCCTCTCTCATAACAACTAGAGATAATTTTGAACAACATCCACAATATTGCAATAATACTACTCCCTCTCATAATATAACATCCATGTTTTAATCTATAAACCTCACCCAATAGTATACAGTATACCCATCCACTTCATTTAACCGTTAATTTAATATCACATCACACCCTCATATATAAATTTCTTTTGACACATTGGCAACGCCAAACAACCAAACGATAATGTTCCAGCAAAATAAATATCGTTACAACCAAAGCATACGCCGAAACAAAGTATAAATATTAATAGCACTAGCCACCACCGCACACCGTCGGCATACTTACCGTCTATCCTGCTTACCGAGGAGTAGAAGAGCCACGCACAACAATCAATATTGAATTCAGCAATAAATGAGGTAGGTTAGCTCGCAATTTTCATTCCCGTTTGGTATCTTCCAGTAAAGCTTTGATTTGCATTGCTGCTGTCACGTAGCTCTTCTCCTCCTCTGTAGTAAGTATTAGTATGCCGACGGTGGTCAGGTGTTTAGCTTTTGTTTTCGGTGTAGTATGCTTTTGTCGGCAGGAATGAATGAATGACTAATGTTGAATTTTGTGGGTTGTAATTCTCTTGATGTTTTTGGCTTGCCAATTTAAGAGAAAAGGGTGCGGCTTATTGATATTTGTGGAAGTATACCGTTGAATGTGAGAGACAGATGGAGGGTGTTATAATTGAAATATAGATAAAGGGATGTGTAAAGAGGAGATGAGTGGGGATTGTGTAACATATTTGTACTGGATTGTACTAGTATATTGGATCGGTGGCGTATATTATCACCCATGATATCTTACACTTTCTCCCCTGCTATGTACAATTAAAGAATACAAAACAATCATGTCGTATCACCGTCATCATCAACAACAAAATGTAATGATCGGTAGTTTACAATTGAAACGTACCAATCACTGGGATGATAAGATTAATGAGGTACTGTACCGATCGAGGCATCACTATGTTTCCTCAACAGCAGGGAAATTATTGGGATAGAAGTTACATTCGATCATGGAAGGATAAACGGCCGCGTCTTTATGATGTCAAGACTGCCATGGTTGCTCTCCAACGTTCATTGTTTAAAGCGGCAAAATGTGAAGGTAACAATATGACCCTTACCGGGGAGTTGTTTAAGAAATGGTGGAATAAGAAGGATAAACAGGTTAAAGAATACTACCGCACACCATTCCACGATGATATTTTAGAGAATTGGGGTAAGAGATGATTCATATATACTGATATTTCCAGTTTATGTGTACATATGTGCATCAACTAACGTATGCATTTCGACATATCTCAGAGGCATTTGTTGAAGAGTTGAAGAGTTATGATGGTGGTATTGAAAGTTTCAATATCACTAGAGTTATGCTGCCCGACTCTCCCTTCTTCTCGTCAAGTATCATGCCTATCATTACTGCCAATATTGCAACCATTACTAGTTTGGAGCTGGTTGATTGCGATTTAAAGGCTAGTGATGTTAATCTTGTGTCAACATTCGTTAAAAAGAACAAGTTATTGGAGGTACTGAACTTATCCCAAAATGAATTGTTTGGTAGCGATGAATCTAATTTGGTGGCAAAGCATCTGTCTAAGGCCATGAAGAATCATCCCGAACTTTCTTTCGTTAGCCTCGCATCAACTGGTCTCGGAGGGAATAACGACGGTCTGAAACTGTTACTTGATGGGGGAAAGAGTATCAATATCCTTATCATCGACGGGAATACCTTCGACGAAGAGGGACTGACACTAGTTACAAAGTTTCTACGGAACAAGAATTCAACCGTAGAATTGGGTATGGATAGTATCGGCATCGGGGAAGGAGATAGTAGTAAGGCCAAGTCCAAGTTGTTGAAAGAATGTTTGGTGAAGAATACAACATTGGAACAGTTATCTCTTGGATCGAATAATCTCGGAAACGCCAAGGGTCGTGTACTTTCTACAGTATTGTCCGGCATTAATGCGAGTACTTCATTAGCATTCGTTGATCTCAGTGGCAATAACATCAGGACAATGCCTAGTGTCAAACTAGTTGCAAAGTACCTGGCTAGCAACCCATCGCTGGTTGGATTAGATTTGAGCAATAACGGCATCCCTGCCAAGTCCGCTTCGGTGTTAATTGCAACCCTCAAGAAGAATACGAATCTCAAGCAATTGTATCTGATGAATAACAACATCACCGACCAGAGTATACCTGCCTTTACCGATGCATTACAGAACAACAAAACCCTCCGAACCCTAGACTTGATGGGCAATAACTTTTCTTCCCGTCGTCTTGACACCACCAAGAACAATTTTGTGGGAAGAAAGGAGATTCTCAAAGCTCTTTGTAATACAGCAAGCTTGGATTCCATTGCAAACAATTCAAATCATACCTGCAACTTGATATTGGCTGGAAGTAACTATGCTGGGTCAAACGAGGAAGAGTTTCGTAAAATCAATGCTCTGGAGAATGAGGGAGAGAAGATTCGATACAAAGTAGTCCTTGCCTTGTGTGTGTTGAACAAAGACCTCTACGATCCGCGCATGTTTGAAGATGTGCCTTTAGAACTGATGCCGAAGTTACTCGAGGTGATTCAACAGGAGATTGGATGCCACGGTTTCGGCGAGGGGATTGTCAAGAGTGTGAAGAAGAGAAATACCATCAACCGTCTAAGCAACATCTATGAAGCGATTCATCGTGGCCGGCCTTCCCTTCACTCTTCGACAGAGGGCCTGGTAAGGGATCTCTAACCAAAACAGGCAAATTGAAAAGGAAACGAGAGATGGTAGCCAAGAAGAAGGTTGCTGATGAAGATGAGGATTTCGTGCCCAATGGATTTCGGAAGACGAAGATGAGACGCTACTGGTGGATGTCATCACCCGAGCCAGTCAAACCCAGTAGGAGTAGTAGTAGACTGAGGGACATTGCTAACATCTCGTATGCTGATGCTGAGAATAGTGAGGATGAAAGCTAGAGAGTGAGGGTATGATATTATGTCGTGTGTATGTATATATGAGAGAAAAGTTGAGGAGTAACCATCACCTTTACATGTACCTGTGAATGTGAACAGCCATTAGATGGCAGTAAACAAGTGAGAGGGTCAAAAGAATAGTACCTTGAGAAGTAGTCGGCAGCAATTGGTTCATTTGAAATAGCCATTGTAACTAATATGATTAGAGTTGACATTACTGAAATTTTCTTATCCCTTGCTCATCTTACGTCTTCACAACCCAGCTATTGCACACGGGAAAGTAAAAGTAATATACTATCATTACCATCAATACAAAGCAGTGTACAACATGAAAACACATTCATATATCAATACAAATATGTAATAAAAACAAAACATATAGCGCACAGCCGGGATTGAACCAGCGACCATTCGAACTGCAATCGAACGCTCTACCACTGAGCTATATGCGCAATATTTTCTGGAGATGCGGGGAGTCGAACCCCGGACTTTCCGCATGCAAAGCGGACGCGCTACCACTGTGCCACATCCCCATATTACACTTGGTGATGGTATAGTCACATACTATAGCTAACAAAACAGCAGAAATTATTCAATCGTAGTGGAGATTTTGTTTTCAGTAAAGAGTAGAAGTGGCTAGTAAATAAGTGATGTTAGTGTATGCAGATGATACGTATATGATAGAGAATGCCCAGTGTTCAGCACTTGTAAAGAAGATTAGGTAGGAGTACATATAATGGGGATAGAGCTTTCTCTCTTGCCATTGCTCATTATTACATAAAATTACCTTGCCCTTAGACCACATATGTTTTACACTATGTTACTCTTCACTATGCAATACTATACAATAAATCACTTCCATTTCAATAATACAGTTTCTCTTGACATGTATCAGTCTTGTCGTTATAACATATCCACATATCTTCATCAACACATTAGAAGTACACATCATATGTGAGCATATTTGCAACGATGAATCATCCTCCGCCGCATATCAATACATAAAATCTGCATATAGGTTTGATACATAATTTTTGAGTTTGTAATCCCATCTAATACATTACCAACATCACTTTATCATCTAAATATCTCCTCTCCCATGAGAATGACAGAGCGAAGTCTGCTTAAATAGATACCGAGCGTTTCATACTGTATATATTTACATATAGATGATACCAACAATTAATACAATATATACATCCATCAAGTACGCATCTTATAATTTCCTGGACGTTGACACGGGTTGCGATGTTGTTTTTGATGATGATGTTGTTGTTGATGTTTCTCATCCTCTGCAATCCACTCATCTGATGGCACTGAAGATAACTCCGGACGATAATACCGATATTTATGTTGCACATGAAACCAATCTTTAATTGCCATACTATTCGGTATATGCAATATAGGGTGTATTCTTTCTGAATGGAATAAGATTGCCCATATTAACATGAAGGGTGGTACTCGAATTATTATTCTCCGTCGTCTTTGATCGTGATGTTGTGGGTGGTTTTCGATACGGACTGTTCGTACAATTTGATCTGTTATTTCTACCATTATTTGTTGCATGGATATCCACTACATAGATACCTACCATATTCGATTAATAACATCCCCAAATAAATATTGAACTCTTGGATACCGCTGACCCAAGGGTCATTTTCAGATTCACGCACAAATCACAAACCAACGATGATGATGACGAACAAATAAACTCTGATTCTATTGTCACTTGTTGTATGTTGTATTCTGAGCTTGGTACGATATGGCGGCATAGTAATAAGGTTTAATGATATAGATTGATTGCTGACGAATTGATACAACTGACTAACATTTGGGGAGTTTTGTAAAACACACAAGAAGGTGCACAAGACGATAAGGCATAGAGGCCTATCTCTGTTATTTGGGTAACCATAAATAAGTCATGTCAGACCAACAAGTAGAAGATGAAGAATACGGCTACGGAGTTGCAATAGACGCCGGCAGCTCCGGTTCACGAATATATGTCTATAGATGGCCTACTAGCAAAACTAATCTTGATGACTTCACAAAAGTAGAACGTGAAGCAATCTATTCCGAGGAAGTAACACCCGGAATATCAGCCGATAATGGTCAAGGCATACAACAATTACAAGCATTAGTAAATTTAGCAAAACATGCCATACCATCCAATATAGATATATCAACAATACCAATTTATCTAGGTGCAACGGCAGGTATGAGAATAATAGATTCTTCTTATGAAAATGAGGTAATGAAAAGTATACAAGATATATTATCAACAAGTGGATTTCAATTCACTAATGACATGGCACGTACAATTTCAGGAAAGGAAGAGGGCATTTATGATTGGTTAGTTGCAAATTATCTTTTTAATGATGGTAACTTCCCTACATTGAATAGTGCCTATGGTGCACTAGATCTCGGAGGTGCTAGTACACAGATTTCATTTCCGATCCCATCATCTATGCCAACTTCATTGAGGGGAAGCAAAGAAGAAGAAGAGTCATTTCCATTACGAATTGACAATGTAGAATATCCACTGTACACACAATCTTTCCTCTACTATGGAGTCGATCAAGCACGCTTACAATATGATACAAAGTTTGCCTCGGAAACTAAAACGAACCCGTGCTATCCGTCAGGGTATGTAGACTCCGAATCAAACATAGAAGGTAGTTCCAATTGGGAAGAGTGCTTGTCAAGTGTAAACCAGATATTCAATGAACAGAACAATACAAACTGTAACCAAGATGGGAACCGATGTTTAACAAATGGTGGCATGCATCAATTACCAATAAGCTCCAATCAAAAGTTTATTGCCATGTCAGCCTTTGTTTATACATGGGATTATCTTGGATTAAACATTGGTCCAAATACAGATGATTTAGATGCATTAAACATCAGAGCACAAAGAGTATGTAATTTAAATAATGAACAGCAAATGGGACGGTATCAAAAGTTTATGGAGCGTAAGCCTGATCTTCGGAAGACGAAGAAACCATTCGCTCAGTGCTTTAATGCAGCATTTACATACCATCTTTTGAGCATGGGATATGGACTGCCTACTCAACAAACACCTATAGAGATATATTACGAAATCGGAGGAACTAAAGTGCAATGGGCGTTGGGGTTGATGTTAGTAGAAGCGAATAAACTTGGATCGATGTTTAAGGAAAGTACAATTGCAGAGTTTGATATATACCTTGGCGACTTGGGGGATACATGCCGCTACCTCTTTGGTATATCAGTTGCAATATTGTTTATACTTGTGGGCTTCCGTAGACTGAAGAAGAAGCGATCAACAAGTGATTGTTACGAGGAAGTCCTTCCGTTGATTGAACAGCCTGAAACGCCCGTAAAGAATAGATAGAGCACTAAAGATAAAATACAAAACCAAAAGCTATTTACACATATTCAAACAACTATCTACAGCCCAGCACCTTTAAGAGCAGTGCGTGGAACTTCTTATCATTCAAGATTGCCCGATGCTCGGCACCATTGACCTCATGAATAGTCAAGTCACAATGCCCTTGCCAAGTCTTGCAGTGTTGTAGACTCCAGTAACTAACTGTTCCATCTCCCGACTTCTTCTCGGTACCTCCTCCAATGATCTTCTGTGGTGTCTTCTTTGTCTCGTAGATTGTACCATTGTTGATTGTATGGGTAATACTACCATTCTTGTTTAACATTGCTTCTTTATCCAATACAAACATTTGTTGCACTGTGTGATGTTTGTTCGATAGACTTATACGAACTGACGGGCTTCGTTTGTAGACGCCTGCTACTTCTGTGTCCAAGTTGATACCATAGATGGCTGTTACCTTCTTGATTGGAGGAGGATGATATGATGATAAAGAGTTCGGTCCTAGTGGATCGTTACCATATGTTTCTTTTGTTAACTGTAATGCATCAGTTAGACCTTCCATCTGTATTAGTTTCTTTCCATCGACTGTATTGTATTGAACATCTTTATGATGCTTGTTATTCTTGTAGATATTGTGGCATACTATTGGAGATGTTGATGGTATAACTGTACTCGGTTCCCATTTGACGCTGATAGTACATGATTCCGGCTTATCCTTTGTCAAAAATAGTCCATACTTAACCTTGTCAGTTGATTGTATCTTGGCCCAAAGCTTATACATTTTGCCGCCCTCTTCTCCGTTCTCAGCTTCGACCGTTGATCCCTTCTTCCAATCGACGAGGCCGCTTTGACCGATAACTCTTATATCGCCCAACATGGCTGCAGTCAGATCTGCTCCTCTTTTCGCTCCTCTCATAAAAGTACCGCCCAACTTCCAGACTACTGAGCACGGACAACAAAACATCCAGCAGAAGATACACCACACAAGTCTAAATATCCATAGAAGATCGAAGTCTAGCAGTCCCTTTCGGTCTACTGGTGCTGAACCGCTTCCTGGCTCCTCAAGATGCAATTGAATATAAGGATACTGCTTCATCGTTTGCTGTAGTGTTGCTGGACATGCTAGTAACCAAGACTCTTCCTTAAGCTTTATGACAAGAGAAGAGTAGGTGTGCCCTTGTTTTGTAACCTCAGCAAAGTCCGTTCTGAGCAATATATCATCTCCCACCTGAATAGCCAATCTAAGTTTTGTTGGTGGTAACTTCTTTCTATTATGAACAAATGATTTGAGATTGAGTTGTTGAGCAGGTAGGATTATTCGAAGTGTAGATTCGTTACGAAGAATGACAGTTGATACAGGTGGAGGTTGAGGAAGTGTTGTATCTTGTGGTGATGCTGCTTTTCTATCGATTGATTCCAATGGAAATAACCAGGGCACAGACCCAAAGGATCGGCCTAGCATCAATCCCTCGTCGTCTTCTAGAAATGCCTCTAAGCCCATCTTATCTCCGTCAATAATACCCCTTATTGACTTTTGAGCACCTAAATGTGGAGCACCAACTGGGACATAGGAGTGTATATGTTTATCAATCCAAGCCTGCCCTTTCTTCTTTCCCATCTGCTTCAATACAAAGTTTAATAAGTAATGACCAGTCTTGCAACCCATGCTATGACATAGCATTACCACAGGTGAATTGTTTGATTTCTTATACAGTTGTTCAACTAATTTCATTGTATTGGTAAAGTAGTTGTCTCTTCTTTGCAACTCACTTGGTGGTATTCTCCAATCATACGGTGCCGCCCCCAAGTCTATTCCTTCTATATATCCCTCGGCTTTTAACAACTTTAATACGGGCCCAAAGACATAGCTAGCTGATTCAGTAAGTGCTCCGGGTGCCAAGTAATCGACTCCACTGCATCCAGGCACTGGTCTCTGCAAATAAGATATGCATGTGAGAGTAAGAAAAAAGAACATAAGATGTGCACATATTGCAACAATCATAATATACTCACCACAACAACTCCATCATGTTCATTTATCATATCCTTCAATCTCATATGCCGTACCCATTTACTTTTGCATTCCACCTCTTTTAAATATTGCTGATGCATCTCCTCCGAACTTTTATCTAATGTTACCACATCTTTAACTTTTAAATTACGCATAGACCGTCTGTCTTCATTCTTTCGTAGAGCACCCCCTACATGTAGGGAGTGGAAACCTGCAGCGGAAATATTGAGCCACAATCGTTTACCTATCCATGATTTGTTTGGTGATTGTTTGATTGTCAAACCGGACGACATGAATCCTGAGATATATGAAAGATAGAGATGATAGTAAATTCTGTTAGTACATGTGGATTTCGAAGGCAATCAACTACAAGCAAAGTAATGTCAAATAAAATAGAAACTCGTCGAGATACTTTATATGAATACAAGCATTCACATTATCAAACTACTAATGCGGGCTTTCCTGGTATTATTAACACTGGATGGTGCTTCTTCTTATTTGCAGACATTTTTTATTGCTTAGTATCTTTTGACGATGATGATATTGTTTATGTTTATATGACACCGCTACTTCTACAACAATATCAGGCACTACATATTCATCCTATATACTTATCTCCTTGACTCGATAGAGCTTATTTATGGCTCTTCAATTCTCTCCTTACTTCTCCTCGATCCTCGTCGACCACAACTGCAACAGGATCTTCGTTCTATCGCTAATATTCTGCACAGACGGCCTCTCAATGTTTGGGAAGAGACGCCAGCTACGCTGTGTCTGATGCTTAACCTACATAGTGTAAGTTGGCGGCGATGGCATCACGAGAGATGATGGACAACAAAGAAAAGGATGATATAGAGGGCTCTAGTAGTACAAGGGCACCCAAGCGTGTGGCTGGAGGTATCGTCGTCAAAGCTAAGAAGAAAAAGAAGAAATGCTCATCGACACAAAAAGAAGCTAGTGAATCATCAAAAGTCGGTGCATCATCTACATCGATCCCTAGTATACTATCAAACATTCCTACACATCATAAGCAGGATAATTGCAATAGTAATCAACACTCTACGGCGGCATCAAAGAGTGATGAATTTGAAGATACCGCTGAATTTGATGATAATGATGTACCGTCTGATGCATTACTTTGTTTCCAAACATTAACTCAATCAACATCATTTGGTGGTATGTCAGAAACTTGTGCCTATTGTCCAATATATACTCATAATGAAGATGATGAAGATGGCAGTAATAGTAGAAGTACAACTGCAGTACCATTTCTACCTAGACATATTCTATTATACATACTAAACAAATCTTCTACAACACTAAATACAAATACACGAACACATATAGAACAAGAGATAAAACAACTTGCAGTATCAAACAAAGTACGACTATTGCAACTTCATGGCACGGCAATGATTTCAAATAACAGCAGCGGTGGATATAGAGGTGATGGTAATGATGACGAAGATGTAGCTATCATGGAATTTAGTGCATATAATATAGCGTCAAAGATGGCATTAGAAAAGTATTTTCAAGCACAACAAACTGCAGCAGCTTCATTGCAACAACATATATTCAAAGTTGATGCAGTTCATTCATGGTTTACAACAGTACTGTTACCATACTTTGCCGGTAAAACTTGGTTTTCGTCGGGTGCATTAGATAACTTTTATAACAATGTGAATCATCTACATTCATTAAAACAAATGGAAGAAATGATACAACAACTAGTTCATGCCGGGGTGTTAATGCCAAGGAGGGGAGTCGGACCAAGTTCTGGTGGTGGAGAAGGATATTGGTTTTCACTTCCCGGTCTAGGAAAGGCCGCAAAGTCTATTGTGGATGGAAGAACCAATTTGTTGAGACGATTGCAATCTAGTCTACATAAGGAGAAGAAACGATCAACATTAGAATTTGAAATTGGACGAATTAAATCATCATCAACAACAAATAAGAATAAGTTGGAACAGGCTGGCAAGTTTGTTGTATTGGAGATGCTTGCCAAGGGATTAGTTGGTGTGCACAAGACATGCACAGGTGAACAGCTTATAAGATTGGTCGAGTAAAATCTCAGAGTTGTAGTGCATCATATTATTGATGGGGGCCGTTAGATATTTACCATTATCATCCTTGCTACTGCTACAAATTACACTTCATACTAATTTGACGAGGACCAATCAGATAAGGAGTATTGGGTTCGGATCTTACAATTACAAAGGCCAGCAGAAAGAGATCTTTACTTACATTGGTTCCAATGTTCCTCGAATATCTACAAGTTCATGATCACTTGGCTGCAACAGATGATGTACGCTCTACTATTAACCCATGTTGAAAGGATAATCGAATCGTAGTTGAAGATTAGTCTACCTGGAGATGTCATGAATAGGGTTAAACCCCTCTACTATTAGGACAGAATGAAGGAATCGCGCTGCATTGAACAACTCCAATAGATAAGGTTATGGTCGTAGATAAGAAAGATTGTACAATAATGCTTTTCAGATAGAACGTGGCAGTGATAGTGAGTGAAATAGTTGGTTGATTGGTAAGCCGCTTGCTTCTATGTATTTTGTTTCTTACGATATGGGAAGAGAAGGGGCCTTTCTTTTCGTCAAATGTTGAATGCTACTGCTACATCATTGAAATGCATTGAACTATAATAAGGCTACAATTGAAGATAATAAGGATGTTGCATGGTTCGTGTATTTGTATATCCATAATTCTATATTGTATTGCTCACTATTGTCATACTACCTCTCATATAGTCCCCTTGTCGTGCCTCTCTCAAACATAGGCTACTCGTACTTCTCCTTCGGTTACTTAACCCAACAACTCAATAACATCAGAGGTCTCAAGATAGTATCAGTATCAGCACAAGATTACCCCTCAAACTACTTGTAATAGTACTGTGAAATATGAAATCCAATAATGATAGTACGGATACGGACGCTAATGCCGAGGCAAACGCGGCGGCGGACAAACAATACACAGAAGAAGAACTGGCAGAGATACAAGCAGAGTTGGAGAAACATGATGTTGTAAATAGAGCATTAGTCGTTGAATGGGAGAAAGACAAGTTGGTGGCATTCGTGGCAACCGGAGTTGATAATGATACATGGAATGAAGAAGTGGAGAAGGATATGCTATCACTTCTGAGGAGTGATAATTGTTCATTGTCATCTAAGTTGGTGCCGTGGAAGATTCTTGCTGTTGACTCGTTTCCTATGAGAGATGATATTGTTGATAGGGAGGCATTGTTGAGGAAAGCTGGAGACAGGCTGGTTAGGAATGACTGTCTTCCATCATAAATGAATTTGAATGGGCATAAGATGTGCACAATATATGAGTGGGATTGATTGAGGATATGTCAAAGGTCTGAACATAGAATATACTCTGAGTTTATGAAAATGTATTGCAGTATAATTAAAGTAAAGTAACATCTTTTGTTTGCTACAATAACAGCAGGTTTAAACCTTAGCTATGCAAATATCTCTAGACACACAAAATACAACACGAAACACAACCTCTCATCACAACCTCTTGCTACTCCTCACTTGTTCAACTCATAAAGTGCCATGTAACAATTCCTTTGATTCCTCTCAGTACCTGTAACAAACTCCAAATCCTTTTTACTTCCAGCTCGATCATCGAAGAACACCCACTGCTCCTTGTTGTCTTGGGAAGTATCCTCTGCCGCCGACTTTTTACCTTCATCTTCTTTCAGAGACCTCTTATCACATGCTGTGTAATGACCCGAAAAGGCAGTACCTCCAATGTGATGAACGACACCACGCAAGTGATACTTTCCAGAGGGACATTCCTCCTCTTTGCTAACAAATGGATCAATGGACAGAGATTCCTCGAGAGGGATCTTTGCCTGAGAATAGATAAAGGCAAAGTGAGGTAATGGTATAAGATTATCTAACCATATAAAGTCGAATCTTCTTACCTTGTTCTTACGAAGAACCATCTCCATTCGTGGGGTGTCGTCCTTCTTGTTTTCCTTTCCAGCATCTCCTCCACTCTTTACTTCTTGAGAGACAATAAATCTCTTGAAATGAAGTAATAGTGCCTTGGGGCAAGAGATAATCTCAATCTTTTGTGTGGCAGTCTTCCCCTCGTCACACTTTTCACACTTGAGTTCTCTCTGTTCGGGCTGAAAGAACTGCTGCAAGCTCTGTTCGACCGACCACGGCTTCTCGAGTTCCTTATCCTCACCGATATCTACAGATAAATGACGGTACATCTCATCCTTGGATCGTGAGTATTTACAATTGTCACACTCAAGACATACCCGGACATTGAGATGAAAATACTCATCAGTTGGTAGTACGGCTGTTGCCTTTCCCTCTTTATCACCCTCTCCTGCCTTCTCACTTCTCTCTTCTCCTTCTTCTTCCGACGGAAGAGGTGCCGCCAACTCATCATGTAAGTAATCCACAAGATCCGATAAAAACTCATGTGCATCTCGCTGTTCATACCCAACAAACTTATCAGTCAACACATCCATCTGTTTCTTCAAAGCGACAGGATTACCAGCCAACTTGTTTAACCACCGTGTACGTGCAGATTCTGGATTAATATCACTCTTGACAGTATCTTGTTCATTTAATACATTAATTGCAGTGGCCACCTCCAATAATGCCTTGGTTAATGGTAACTTCTTACCCATACTTGATTGAACTTCATACGTTTTATTCAAATCCACAATAAATTGTGGAATAGAAAAGAGAGTTTGAAGTGATACCGAGAGGTAACATGTATTACCTAAGTTTTGTATACCTGGTATATTTGGAACCTTGGATGATAGCTGATCATTCTTGTTCTTATTACCAAAGCCTTGCCAGAATGAATTTGACTTGCGAGTTTGATCAGGCGGAGGAGAACCATACCTTGGTCTCTTACTAGCCAATGCCTGATCAGCAATTGAATTTCCTCTCCTATTATATGGGTTTCGAACAAGAGGGGAACCTCCTGCCTTGAAATCATCAAACCGATTATCACCAAATGTCGATGGTGGAGGATGTCCCCGATTCTGTTGTAAACGGGCTCGACCGAGTCGATCACCTATACGCCGGGCTGCATTTCCCAACAATCCCCTACTTCCATTCTTACCATAACCTCGTCGTCCTCCCCGGTTATTATTATTCATCATGGAATAAGTTGACTTGTATGCCGATGAAGGCTCATCAATATATTCGTCATCTTCTTGTTGATAGGCATTCTCATCATTGTAATAATCATCATCATTGCCATATCCAGGCAATACATCTTCCTCGTCGGAACCAGTTCCAGAATATGGAGCAAACGAAGGCTGTGAAGAGGAAAGTTTATTATCATAATTCTCATTACCGGAGAATAACTTTCGTCCGCCTTCTTCACTACTCTTCTTCTTGTAGTCATTCTCAAAGTATTTAGAACTAGTCTTCTTTTGTGTCGATGGTTGTACGGGAGTTTTGGAACAGTCGGTACCCTGGTCTGGTGGTGTTGACATTGGTTGTCTTGACTTTTTGGTTGGTCGTACGGGTGTAGAGGTGGATAAGGCAGTGCCATAATATGTATCACGAGTAGGTGATGATGGACGTACCTTCTTGTTGTTATTGGCACCACCTTCCTTCTTGGCGGCAGCACCACCGGCAGCGGCAGATGTGGTAGATTTGGCACCGAATCCAAAGTTTAACAAACTATTCTTTGCAATTCCACCCTCCCTTTCACCACCCTTAACTTCCTCATCATCTTCAGTCTCACCATCATCTTCAGTCACTTGTTCCTCCTTATTATTATTAATTGCCAAATTCAATCTCTTTTTTATGTTCTTCTCCTTCCGTGGTTCGTCAAATTCAACATCTGAATCCTCCTCCTCATCATAATTTGACCTACCATTTGTCATCTTTTGCAACCTACGTCTTTTGACAATACCATTCTCATTATCTTCATTGGGATCTAATGATACCTTCTTCTTCCCCTTCTTCTCCTTACCCATACGCTTATCCAATTCTTCATCTAATTTATCATCAAAATCATCATCATCATTGCCAGTATTACGTAATTTGGAGGGTGTGGCATTGCGAGGTGATTTATCCGATAAATTGAATTTCAACTTCTTATTGGCTGGTGACTCGACTACGTTACCTTTAATTACTTCTGGTGAAGCTTCTTCGAGGGCTGGATCGTAATGTTCATACCCACCCTTTTTACTAACACCATTAACCGGGCGACCAGGTGATTGAAACGAACCACTGCTTGGTCTTTTGGTAGTCTTTTGATGTATGTTTAATTGTTGACTGGCATGGGGTGTAATTGTATTATGTTTCTTAGTGGCTGATGAGGCACCACGGATGCTATTTTTATTTGTACGTGATAATCTGTTATTATTACCAATGCCACTTCTTTTACCGGGTTTACTGTGTTGTAACTTACTATTATTACCATTCTCTTCTTCAATCTTAGCTAATACTCTATCATGCTTATCCAATAATGCATTCACAAAATCATCTAATACTAATTTATCCTTGGCTATAGTTGGTATATTGGCAATACATTTGTAGGTTGTTCCCTTCTTAGCTGATGATTTTAGTGTTAATACTAATGTCTGATTTTGTGGTGTACCTTCATAATCTCTTCCTCCACCCCTCCCTTTGCTACTATTACGGCTACCACCACCACCACCACTAGCAACAATTTGTTCATCAATAACTAAATCTTTAAACTTATCCGAATAATGACCATTACCGGCATATATACTTCGTTTATTCCATGATAATATAGGCGGGATAACATTTTTAGATGCACCGTCAAATTTTTGGGTTACTATTATTTGTTGGAAGGTGTATGATTTGCCTTTGTCGCTCATTGTTTTTTGTGTGAGGGGATTAATATATGAGTTAAATATCTTCTAATTAATATATACAACTATCCTAGTGGCGTATGTTTGTATTATTATGGTAGGCGAGACGAGCGAAAAAATGTGTTTTGAAACACCGGCTCAAAAAACTCAAAACACCAAAATTACGATATGCACTAACTTTGATGAGGTATTAAATGTACTTATAGTATATCAATTACAATTACAATGCCTACACCTTTTAGACAAGCTCAATAACGTTATCATTGCAACAACTCCGGTCAATTTTCTCCAAGCATTCACTTCGTTTATATACCTCAAAGTAGCCCCTTTTTGATGATGTGTCAATATGCACCAACTTGCAAATGTGGTTTGGATATCTTCTGATCATCGTAGTACATCGCCCATAACATCAATCTATTCTCCAACATCTAGTTAATGGGATAACTTGTCGTTTTGTCTCCGGAAGTTTGTTTATACGAGAGATATGTACATTCTACTATTACATTTGGCAAAATTAACAAAAATGTACCAACTTTATGAGGTGTTTTGATATCGTTACCATCATCTATTGAACTATCTACCGACATCAATCTCTTCGTCATTACCTAATTAACGATAATATGGGTAGTTTTGATAGTAGAGCTACAATGGATCAAAAGTTATAGTGTCTCAAGTTGACGAATTATGTAGTAAATCGAAATAGCAATATAGAACAATAATGCACGTATGAACGTATTAGACGGATATAAAACGCATCAATTCAATCTATTATTAGTTGTTAAGATCAATTATGTAGTGGTGGATTGGGTGTGGCGCTTGTTAACTAGTAGTTTGTTCTATCACATGGCCAATTTTGATAGACACAGTAATGGAAGAGTAGAGATTATGTTACATTACTAGACAAAACGATTGGTATCAGTTTAGGCATTGTTGATAGTCATTAAATAGATTGATACCCGTCTGTGGTGTCGATTGGGAGGATATAATGGTCGATATTTGATCAATAGATTAGAATGTTCAGCACGTAAACATAGGAGATGAATGAGAAGACCTAGAATGAGATCAACAATGTATTAAACACAAGCTTAGAAGACAGAAAGACGAAGGATGAGGCTGTTGATGAGATACGATGGTAGAACAGACGAGAATTGCACTATTCAACAGATGTTACATATATTCAAGAGATGATACTGAGGTATCCATCACGATGTCTACTCTATAAAATTAAGTGGAATTGAACGATGATTGTGAACCATAGAGACAATCTACTTGTGTAAATGCCATTGGTAGCTGATAATCATGATCTGGAAAGTTAGCAATAGCACATATACTTCGAGATGGACATATGCATCTCCACAACAAGTCAAATCAAGTACAGAAACAAGACGACTCTCCAAGAGACAATGGAACGTCTACAATGATCAACAACCATCTAATAGGACTAAATATCTATTGTGTGATCAATATGGCATCAAACTGTAGCATTTTGAGGAGTATACAACAACCAATGACGACATCTGCAACACATGTTGTGCAAAAGTGCTATTTTACAGGTCTTGCCAAGAATTGAAAGACGACGATAAAAACAATGCGTAGTGACAAAACCAAAGCACCTATTCGATAGAGGAGAAGATGGTCTTTCAATAGAGACATTGCGTGACGTCACGCGATCTATATTCGTCAAGCTACTATCTATCGTTTGGGGAGTGTTTGCTGAGCCGCTCGACTTAGACGAGATGACTATCATCTAGACAACTAAACGTTATTAGATGATCAAAATCTGCATCTTATGTTTATATATCTATCGCAGAATCAATAAAGCATCTTTGTTTAGTGGACTGACGAGTATATAATGAACAAGACCGACATCTATTCAGAGGGTGCATATTTCATAGCTCTTTACTAGAATCAAGATATGACAACGAATACTAATCGTAAATACAAAACTAAAGCACTTAGTCGATAGAGGAGAAGATAAGCTTTCTGTGAAGCCATTGGACGACGCTACTAGACATGCAGTTGTTGAGATATCAATACACAAAGACCATCCATTTTGAGGCCTGAGTGTTTTGGCTCTCGAGTTTCAAAACACATTTTTTCCCAAAACACATTTAATCACTTGTCTCGTGATGGAAGTATAGGCGGAGATTTGGATTGATTCTCAGCACATGATATGTCTATTATCCTATTTCATCATATGACTATTATCTCATCTATCCCATCTCGTTTTCTTAAAAATCTCTGCATACTCACCAGAAATAGAACTTGTTCTCTACATACTTAAGTAGAAGTGAATCAGACACACAAACCAAACAAAAGTTATCATGAGTTCATCCAATGAGAAAGAGAAGGTGGAAGGCAACGCTGCCTCCTCTTCAACTAACAACAAAACAATAGCATCAGCAACCTCAGCAACTAAAGAGCCAACCAAAAAGAAGAAACCAATGATACAACATCTACTAGCAGGCGGTACTGCCGGATTCGTTGAATCATCAATCTGCCATCCATTAGACACAATCAAAACACGAATGCAATTACGTCGTCAAAATGTTATTAAAACACGTGCATTGGGTAGTTTACGTGATGCTACATCTTCTGGGGCGTTGCATCGTACTGTATCTGATAAATCTGACAATAAAGTTGCATCTACAGCAAGTCCGAAGAAGAGTGAAACTGTTCGAGTAAAGCCTATCAAAGCTACTAAAACAGACGTCTCAAGTACCTCCAATTCAAAAGGTCCATTACATGATACATCGTGGAAGAATCGGACAGTCCAACCAAGTAAATCAGCAGCAACAACAGTAACTAAATCAGCAGTTGAAACAATTGCCGAAACAGCAGCGAAATCATCAACAACAACCACAGCCGTAGCACAGGACATGAATGCGGTAATGGCACCATTAGGACCATTCGGTACCGCCCGGCGTATTATTGAACGGGAAGGGCCATTGGCATTATATAAAGGATTGACCGCCGTATATACCGGTATTGTACCCAAAATGGCTATCCGATTTGTTAGTTTTGAATATTATCGTGATACATTTGGTGGGTGGTATTCAAGTTATTCAGGAACTTCTTCCAACGCTACACCACCACCAGGTGTTACATTCTTGGCAGGACTATTATCAGGATTAACCGAGGCTATATTGGTAGTAACACCAGCAGAAGTATGTAAAATTCGTATGCAATCACAATATCATTCATTAATGGATCCAAGTCAAATGACACATGTCAAATATAAGAATGTAGTACAAACAGCGGCAGTGGTAGTAAAGGAAGAGGGTATTGGTGCATTATATAAAGGTGTGGTGCCGACGATGTTACGACAGGGATGTAATCAGGCAGTGAATTTTACTGTATATAATTGGAGTAAGAAACAGATTATTAGTTGGAAACGTAAGAAGGAGGAAGAGAGAGTAGGACATGCTGTGGTTGGTGAGGTTACATTAGATCATTGGCAGAGTTTATTATTGGGTGGATTGAGTGGTGGAATGGGTCCATTAGTGAACAATCCGTTAGGTGAGTAGTACTTGTTTGTTTGATATCTTTTGTTATACCTGTCTTAGTTCTATCTCATTCATGATATGCAAATTCTTATCCAATGATGCATATCCTTCTTAAATAGATGTGGTCAAGACACGTATGCAAAAGCAAGTGATTATACCGGGGAAAGAACCAAAGGTAAGTCATATTGTCTTTTGTTCATATCTTGTGTTCATTTTCATGACACGACATATCCTAAAACAAACCACATGTACTCGTCAAATATTCATATCCCACAATAAACATAACAACTCGAATATACAATAATGCACAGTACAAAAGTCTATTACAATCCTGCACAATCATTGCCAAGGAGGAGGGACTACCGGCATTATGGAAGGGAATCACTCCTCGACTTATGCGTATCATGCCAGGACAGGCTATTACATTCATGACCTATGAGGCGGTTAGTACCCAGATGGAAAAGTTTGGTTTGTTCGATTAAACGATACCTGATATGAAGGAGGTGCGATGAACATGTGAGATACGAGACAGTGGATTGGGTGTTTTGAGTAGAAGTAGTAGAGATGCCTACTCAAAAAGGTCAGATCGAGGGCTTCATACTAATACAGAACACCTTAATGTAAATTAATGATCCTCAATCTTCTCATCCTGTCTCATATGTCTCCCTAACCAACTTCTAAACTTAACTTATGAGGCCTGTTGGTTGCTTGAGGCGCCTTGATAGACTTGACGCCAGTACGGAGTGAACCTGGTCGGGAAGGATACCGCTAAGATTTTCTTTTCTCACATTGCGTGCCAATGCTGCTATTGGCAGTCTGATAGTGGAGCAGCGCGGCCAAATAGGTTACCTCCCATTCCTCACGAAGCATAGTACCACTAAAGGAGTGCTTCGTTTGAATTGCACTTAGAAGAGATCTAGAGCGAGATAATAAAAAAGAGACACGATGCCGATGCTTGATATCTTCGAACATTATGGTTATGAGAGGTTTGATGAGCTTCTCGAACTCAAAGTTATCCATATCTATGACAAGCTCTTCCTCTCCAATTATGATGATGATGATGAAGAAGAAGATAAATATTTAGATTTACTATACAAACTTATTGATCAAAGTACCGTTCTAGAGGAGCTTCATTTTAATGAGAACTATATTCTCCTATACGATGGGGAAATAGAAGATTCAATTGCAAAGAATACAGCTCTCAAATTGCCGCTGACCCTATCCGAGAAATTTGTAAAGAAAATTGCAAAGAGTAAGACTATCAAGGTGCTAAACTTATACGACAATCGTATTGATGATGAGGTAGTAAAGCATTTAGCAGATGCACTCAAAGAGAACAATACACTACAAGTCAAAGAGAACAAAACGCTTAAGGAACTATACTTGCATAGGAACAACATCGGAGACGAGGGAGCTAAATACATTGGTGAGATGTTAGCTGTTAATAAATCATTGCAAGAGATTGGTTTAAGCAACAATAATATCGGTGATGAGGGGGCTAAGAGTATTGCCGCTTCACTTCCTAAAAACACAACTTTACATACAATACGGCTACGAAACAATAAGATTGGAGATCAGGGTGCTAAAAAGCTAGCAGATGCTCTTGAGGGCAATCATTCTATCAAAGATCTTGAGTTAGGAAATGGCACAATTATTCTTAGAGATGAAAACCGAAATGACATCAGTAACCGTGTGATGAATCGGATCCAAGCAACACTCAAAGATCAGAAGAGGAAAGAAATTGCCATGCTAAAACGATCTATTGCAAAGAAAGATAAAGAATTAGAGGGAAAGGATAAAGAGATTAGGTCGCTGAAGAATCAGAGTGGACCCCTTAATAAGCGTGCCAAGATTATGTCCAAGATTATGTCGGTACAGTTGGACTATGATCACATCAGATGCAGTATATGTACATCAAAGTTCTCCGCTGATTTGGACAATAAAGATGAGGAGATTAGAAAACACTTGCCGGTTCTAAGCGCATCATCAAAGACATGTGATCATTACTTTTGTCACGGATGTATATTGAAACAGCAAGCTTCTATTGCCGAGGAGAATAATGGAAAGGTTCCAAAGTGGTTACCTTGTATGGTATGCAAGACAAAGACCGCATTCTGTCCAAGTGAACCAAAGTATCATAGGTTGCTGATTGATATCCTAAAGAAGGCTGATTGGGTCGATGCACCACAGGTAAAAGAGGAACCAACAGATTAAATAACTTAGTGTTGCAAGTTGGGGATACATAGTATTTGCTAAATCCTGTCTCGGCTCTATGTATGGGTTCGGTATGAAAAGTAAGTTCATCTTAGGTATATGTAATGGATTAGAGTTAGTAATACTAACAGTTTTGTTGTCTGATATGTAAGATATAGTGTCACCAGTGTAGAGTGACTAGCTGATCAATATATTGGTATAACAAATGTATGATTCTTCGATGTGATCGTCATCTGTCAGAACTCTTCCAGCCTTCTTCATCCAAGCTATGCAAAGTCTCCAGCCCCAGTCAGTGTCAGTAGATACTTTGCCGTCTCATATCCTACACTTTCAACAAAGCTTACCTTAAAACTTAGTGATGCTCAATTCTGTAATCCTGTCTAATACATCTCTCTTGCCACCTTACACTTAACTTACGCCCATTCTTATGATAGATCTGACTCTGACCGAGAAAGTGGCGGGGAGTGATAAGAGTGAGAGGCATGAGATCCTCATCGATACCAAGTAGTATGAGATGCGGCCCACACATAGTTCCATCTCTTCATCATCATTTATGGTGCAACTCCTTCTGCTTACTTCTTCTGCTCCTTCTTCATCAAATGTCCTATGGTCTGATGGTAGTGGTTCGTGACAGAGACACATATCTTTTGCAAAAGATACGGTATCTTTTAAAGATTGTACTTGACTTTTTAATTTTTATGGGGTAGTTTCATCACTGGCTTTTTACGTACATTTCCCGTTTGGTATCCTAGCTAATATACTAGCAAGGTAATCTGTTGCTTAGATAGCACAATAACCTTTCTGATCTGAAAAGCAGATTCTGCTTCTCCTCTCACAAAGATTTTTCACCATGACGCACATCCTCCTATCTTCTACTACGCTTACTCAATAACTATCAATGGTCGGTATCATATCAATCCAGTATCATAATACGGATCTACTCTTCTATAAT
>Ga0214480_100200_pt1 | contig 29368 bp, 23 predicted proteins | sample M1_20Mar14CPVII9_3_FD_165042 | JGI IMG/M metagenome (GOLD analysis project Ga0214480, IMG submission 165042) | Marine eukaryotic communities from Monterey Bay, California, United States - M1_20Mar14CPVII9sort6BwellE17 | ecosystem: Environmental > Aquatic > Marine > Unclassified | place: USA... | reverse complement strand
AAACACGGACGTGTATGTATGCTTGCCACTGTTGGATTCGTCGCGTCACAATTTTACAACTTCCCAATGTTCGCTTCTATGCATGTTGATGATTCGAACTTGGCACCATCGGCAATTGGTATGGGTGGTATGATGCAAATTATTGTCGTGGCTGGATTTGAGGAATGGCGTACGAACAAGGGTAAGATTACTATGGAAACAATGTTTGAGGATCCAGATCGCGTACCTGGTATGATTGGTTTTGACCCAGCGGGTTACTTCAAGAAGACACCCGAGGCTGAGATGAATAAGTTGAGGCTTCAAGAGATTAAGAATGGAAGGTTGGCCATGCTTGCTATTGGTGGTATGATCCATCATAACTTTGTTACCGGCGAGCCACTTCTACCAAACTAAGTAGTTTGGATGTGTTCACATCATGTGAAACTCCTCTCCTCCATTTCAACCACCCTTATTACCATACAAATATATACCTCGGGGGCCTTGACCCTTCACCACAAGAGCATCATGTTGCTCACTCTCTTTTCAAGGATCAATGTATCACTACAATCTCCTCACTGCTCATACAGCAGAAGGAAAAACAAGACAATCAAAATGGGACAGTGTAGAGAATTCTTAACCCACTTGTTAGCTATATCTTTCTAGTTTGATTAACTTTTAGTAAATGAGTCCAAGTTAGATTGACGTTAAATGAGATAACCTATATGCAGCACAGCAGTTTGTTAAATTAAGGCATTCCATTTCGTCGTCGTGCTTCCTCGAGACTGTCCGAGCTAAGCCACTCACCCATTATCAATTGCAGGTGCCTCGTTTCCACTTCTGTTTACTGCTGCTGTTTCCTCGGACTCTAACGGGGTATCTAATACCGCCGAGACTGGTGTTCTTTCATCGTCAGCACCGGGTGCATCAGGTTCATTCTCTGTTGATTGAGTTGTACTTTCCGTTTCAGTGGTATTCAATACTACTGAAGCACTTGTTGCTCTACTTTCAGTGATGGATTCGCTACCAGACGATGTATTAGTGTTTGGTGCAGGGGCTTCATCCTCATCCATTGCAGTAGTGTTTAGTGGTGTGGGGTTTTCTTCCTCAGCCTCGTCATCAGACTCGGCAATATCAATCACCTCCAAACGCCCCTCTACTTCCTTTTGGAATTCAAGGGCATTGGATAAACTTTGTTTGGCAGTAAGCAGATCTCTGACAGACACGCTTGCAGTTTCTTTTGCTAAATCAAGCCAACTTAATGCCAGTTTAGAACTGTTCTTCTAATGCCCGAAGTCGCTGGTTTGCTATCTGTAACTTCATACATGCTTCTGAGTGATCCCTGTATTGTGTAGGGTTGACAGCCGTCTCTAGAACTCTGGTTTGGATCGTCTCAATCTCTACTTTGGCCTCCTCGACTTCTTTTTGGATGATAGCTAAATCACTTGATGCTACCTGTTGTTTAGAAAGAGAGGGAAGTGAACGATGTGTTGTCAGTAATTTATATTGTATTTAATTGAATTTCATTTCATACATATATCATCAACTCCTTCTTCTCTCTGTACAATGAGAGCCGCCATATGCCAAACACAGTCTCTCTACTCCTTCCTAGGTATTGAGTTGCAAGGATACCGTTTTTATTGCAATGCAATTATCAACCCATATCCTCAGCCTCACGGCCAATATGCACATCTCTTCAAAGCTACATATCTTCTCTTCATTTCAATATTATTGAGATTATATAACCTCTTCATTGAACCGCATACATATCGAGTTGCAAGTACGTAACATTTTTGGATACCCAAAACTCGTCTTCTTTTTGCCTAAAACATATCATATATTATCGCACCTTTCCAGTAGGAGCGGGACTGAATGCAGCGGCAGAGCCGATGACGGTAGCAATGATAGCGGACTTCATCATATTTTATTGTTAGTAGTATGTAGGAGAGCAAGCAAGGATGAGGAGCAAATAAAGAGAGGTGTTTTTTTTAGAGGATTTTACTTCAAGGTGTACTAAAGAATCATATATACGGTTATAATTGAACAATACGAACATAAATACGGTTAATTCAGATTGTCATCTCTGGTTGAAGATGGCCGTATTATCGCCAATTGATTCATAAAATCTTTCAACTACCATGAGAGTCGAGATACTCCAATCAATAGGTCCTACCTCTCTTATGCAGTTATCTCTACAACAATACGATATAAGTAGTTCCGCAGCTTTGATTCATTGTACTAACGGTGGTGGTAGTCGTTGACGATTGACAAACCACACTGTAGCATTTGCAAGCCAACATATCTAAGGATACCGACATATCTTTTTGTATCTTTTTTTGTATCTTTGCAATCATATACTAGACTCCATCTGCATTATATCAACAACCACCTTTGCTGCTGTCATTACACGATAATGCCACCTACAGTTAAGGTTCGAACAATCTCAGCCTTTAAGGCTAGTCCACAATCATTGCTCAAACCATCAGTTCTACGCTTTAGATTCAAAGACTTTGCAAGTCTTTCACATCAATCAAATGATAGTACGTTTTCTGATGTGATGGTAGACAATCAGGGCAATGGTTGGAAATTAGAACTAAATCCAGGCGGCGGTAGTGATTCAAATACTAACGACCCTGGCATCGGGCTATATCTATACAACAAAAGCAAAGATGATTTAGTCGTCAGCTTTACACTCATTGTGAGGGACTCTTTAGGGAAGGCGTATGATGAGAATTCAATAAGTGATGCACGAACAATTGCATCTATGGGTAATTTAGGTTGGGCCAACTTTGGTCTAAGAAGATCAACTATACTTGATGAAGAGAACAACGTCCTTGTGGATGGAGCACTCCTTATTGATGCGCATATCCAGCTCAAACCGAAGAAAAAGGCTATACATATACCATCTAATCCCTTTGCAGCCAATATGCTGGGACTTCTTGAAAACGAGGAGGATGCAGATGTTACATTCATGGTCAAGAAGACAAAGATATCTGCACACAAGTTGATCTTGAAAATGAATGCACCAGTTCTATATGGATTCTGTGAGGATCAGGGAGAAGAAGGGAAGGCGATATTAATCAAGGAAACTACACCCAAGATCTTTAAGATAGTTCTCCGATATGTATATGGAGGGGATGTACCAGATTCTGTCACGATAGAGATGGCAAAAGATATCATCGATGCTGCTGATCGATATGAGGTAACTGGTCTCAAGTTGGCGGTAGAGACTACTCTTGTCGAGGCACTGATGCTGAATGACGAAAACTTCTCAGATTGGTTGCTCTATGCGGATTCGAAGACCCTCCCTTTACTCAAAGAACAGGCAATGAATTACTTTGTGTCTCGTGCGGCTGATTTGGTGAACTTGGAGTGTACAGAAAAGTTGAGGGAGTCACCTAAGATCATGGAAGAGATGATGGTTGTTATGTCAAGTAGCAATGTTGTCGATGCAAGGTTTAACAATACAGGCGTAAACATGACAGTTAATGAGTTGAGGAAGAAGCTAGATAAGGAGGGATTGGATGTTGATGGATCTAAAGAAGCTCTTGTCTCTCGGTTACAAGAGGCCAACAAAAGGCAGAGGACAGAATAGAGAATATATCAAGTCGAAGATTTGTAGTTGTTTGGCTGTGTAAAGTAAATAGTTAAATAGTTGTACAGGACAATAGATGGACTAATATATATAATCTTTCGATTACTTTACGATAATCTTCTCTACTTGCACATGTTCAACATACAAAACTCATCCATTACTACTCTCACTTTCACAATATAAACATATTTCAGCGTCCATCTACTCTCTTCTACATATAAATACAAAACAGAAGAATCTTCTCATCATTACTCATCAAGAAGGGCAGAATACAACTTATCCAATCTTTCAGGCATAACTTGGAGCAGTAAGCTTTCTGTACTGTTTCTCTTCTTAACCGAAAACTTTATGTAAGCACAAGTCCCTTTGTCTGACTGCTTGACTAATTTGTTCAAGTTGATCATTTGTTCTACCAATAAGTTTAAGATGCACTCGTTGTTCTTCTTCAGCTCAATCCATCGTACCTTACTATTACTATATACATGTAATTCACCTTTGGCTTTCTTTGCCCATGCTCGATCAACTCTTGTGAGCAGTGTAGCACGCATTTTGACGATAAGGACTTCATCAGTGTCATCCGAGTCTGCCGTCTGTGTAGGCGGTGTATTGGCACTTGACTCAGGAACCGGAGGAGGAGTTGGGTCATGTTGGTTTCTAGCACATGATTTTGGAACTGGAGGACTTGGTACATGTGGTGTTGGTGTCTTATCTCGCTGAGGGGAATTTGATGTTGATTTGCTGCTATTGGTGGATGGGTTAGCTGAGGAGGAGACAATGAATGATCTCTTTGCCTTGATTATTGTCCTCTTACTTAAATTTGATTGATCTGCTTTTGGAGGATGAGTCTTCGGTGGTGATAGCTTGGTCGCTTTGGCATGTTTTCGTTGTCTCAACTTCTTGGTCCTGCGTTTGGCAGTACGTGAGATAGGTGGATGAGTATCAACTCCCAACTTAAATCCAACGCTTGCCACTGCTGGTGGCTTCCCAATACTTGCCGACGCTATTGGAGTAGAGAAACGGAACACATTTGAAGCATCAGATGATTGAGCAGCTTGTGTAACCGATGCATGTCCATCGAATGCACTCTTGGGTGGTGAACTATTTGCCCCAAACTTGAAAACTTCCCTTCTACTTGATCCAAACACGAAAACATCCCTCTTTTGGGGGAACGAGGTGAACCAAACATCAATTTTACGCTGTTTGTCACCATTAACTTGGAAGAGACGCTTTTGACGCTGTTCAATATCTTTCAATAAGTTTAAACAGGTTAAACGCTTTTGAGCTTGAAAGTATTCATGTCTTTCAAGGGGATTCATCTGATTAATATTTGTCGAACAACATACGGCGGTAGACTTAAGTTCAGTAATGGATGTTGCCATCTTATCAAAGTTCTTCCCTTGATCCTTGATGGACTGGTTTAACTCTGCAATTTCAACAGATAAAGCCTGGGATTTCTGGGCAGTCTGTTTAGCCATCGCCAACAAGTATTCTCTTTCTTTCTTTGCAGAAGTTTGGTCGGTAGTAGGTGGAATATTTTGACGCTGCTCATTGTTATATTTCTCACGGTAATTGATCTCATTATACACATCATCAATTTGTTGTTTTTGATAATCGAGCAAGTACCCAAGGCGTCCAGCATTAAACGCTTGTTGTGAATGTGGTGCCGATTGTTGTTGTAGTTCCAATAGTTCTAATGAATCACACATATCCTTATTTAATTGGAAATCAGCTTTTCGTTTTGATGAACCACCACCACCGTCGGTAGATTGCAATGATATACCTCCACGCTGTCGTAGGATTGGTGGTAGACCGCCGCTGCCCACGGTATTCTTCTTCTCATCACTCATAATTAATTATCTCTCTGTATGATATTATAATAGAAGACAAAAGATAGTTAGTACAATATTAATCGATGTAGAACATATATAATTCATACATATCTTACCTGTTGCAGTTGATGCGTTGATGAAATTATGAGACGACTTCTACGGTATAAAGTACTGCAACCAAATCTCAACTGATCCACTTATCTACTTTTTCGGTGATATGATTTTTGTTTTGACAGTTTTTCGAGTACATGAGTGGCTTGGCGGCTAAGCCCATCAACACGTTCTCTCTAGATCACATCACTACTGATTGGTTGGTTTAGAGATCGAACAACATATCATCAACCCATTATTACTACTAGAGATATCTATTCAACCACTGAATGATGAGATAGCACTAGAGCTCTATTTCTACTCTCATAAAAAGATACCGCAACTTCTGTGCGGTATCTTTTATGAGAGTGTGGCGGTGGCTTACTTAGACTCTTACCTCTACCTCTAGTATGAGGAGAGTGGTCGATCACCTCCAATAATGGGGTGGGATTGTTATTATTGTTGTCTGTAATAGACGTGTGCATTTACCGCTGTAGAAAATGATCCATGGACTATTGTTCTTGCATTGGCAAGCAATGGGGAGAAAGAGTGCATGTGAAAAAAGAGATGATGGATGAGAAGCCTCTCTCGGCTGCTCAGTGACATCTCAAACTATTGCGGCATAAAAATGAAACAATACGATCATCAAATACATAACAAACCAACAAATCTCTCATATCTATTGCAACAACAAACAAACTCTGCGGCGGTATCCTCATAGGTAGAATAGCTTAGTTATCGTCATCGAACATCAACTCAATGCAATGTCAACTTCATTAGATCAATACTTATGGATTGCAATAGCCGGAGGAATATTTGGATTCATATACTGCTTTAGTATTGGTGCTAATGACGTTGCTAATGCATTCGTAAGTTGATGTCATGTTGTGCATATACGACACTTGTCATTTTTTTGTGCATAAGATGTGCACTAAAATCTATATATCGATATATGATATCTCTACAGGCAACATCCGTAGCATCAAAATCGATTACATTAAAACAAGCAGTGATAATTGCAAGCATATTTGAGTTCTGTGGTGTACTATTCCTTGGAGCGAGTGTGGCATCTACAGTCCGTGGGAAGATTTTCAATGTCGAGGATTACGAAGATGAACCGGAGATTGTCATGCTTGGGATGTTCACATCGTTAGTCTCGGCAAGCTTTATGATGATGGGAGCTACTTATTATGGATTACCGGTGTCTACTACACATACTGTGAGTTAGTTGTATACTGATCATACTGTCATTCTATGTTTATGAAAGTATATATCTTAATCGATCATATCTTATGCTCTTTACTCATATGGCAGGTTATCGGATGCATCTGTGGTTTCAGTATAGCAGCTAAAGGTTTTAATTCAATCAACTGGAATACAACTAAGAACATATTCATCTCATGGGCGGCAGCTCCACTACTAACGGGTAGTATTGCATTCTTAATCTTCCTCTTTATACAGAGGTTCATTCTATTGAGTGCTCATCCTTTTGAGCGTGGCTACTATACATTCTCATTCATCCTCTTTATTAGTAAGTTGTTGTATTCTTTTCAATGAGCTGTTTGCACTGCACTAGTACTCACAGTGTCATATCATGGCATACTCATCCAAGCAATTGGAATTGATTTGTTCTTCATCATGAGCAAGGGAACGAAGAACTTTGAACACTTCCAGGAAGAGGTTTATGATGTGAAATTGGTAGTACCTGTATCTTTTGCTGTTGGTGCCGTAGTTGGTCTTCTCTGGTTATGGCCTTTCGGTCCATATGTGAAGAAGAAGATGGAGGCGAAGAGATCAGCGGCTGCCGAATCCACGGAGGCGGAAGTAGAAGTGACAACCTCACCACCATCTGTTGCTGCCGTCCACCCAGTAGAATCATTTGCCTCGATTGGAAGTATTGGAAGTTCTATTGGCAGTCATAAGGAGAGGAGAGGTGCCCAACTAGCAGAATACGATCCTGAACAAGGTTCAATCAAGTTTGCAATCAACGAATCCATCAAGTCTCTAAAGCTGACCATCAGTTCTGAGTCCTTAGATGCTAGTAGTGAATCAACTGAACATGCAACTAACATAGATGATGAAAGACACAAGCCAGAGAAGCCACAAAGGCAGAAGAAAAAGAAGAACATTCTGGTGCGGTTTGAGGAGGCTACATATAAACAAAACTTGGCGGAGCAGGCCATGGATGATAGTAAAACGACAGAAGCAATCTGGTCAAATGCTGCACAGTATGATAGTGATGTTGAGCATCTATTTACATATGTACAAGTGTTCACCGCTGCTTTGTCTAGTTTTGCTCATGGAGCGAATGATATTGCTAATGCTATAGCACCAGTTGCGGCCATCATATCGATTTATCAGAGCGGTGAGTTGAATCCAGAGGCCCCTGTTCAAAAGTGGGTGTTGGTCTATGGAGGCGTTGCTCTATCTCTTGGACTGTTACTGTACGGATACAACGTTATGAAGACGATTGGATATAAGCTGACAGCAGTGTCGCCTACTCGAGGTTCATCGGCGTCATTAGCATCTTCACTTGTAGTAGCTACTGCTAGCTATATCGGAATACCCGTTTCGACGACTCAATGTATCGTCGGAGCCGTGGCAGGTATCGGCCTCGTGGAGGGGAAAGAGAATGTTCAGTGGAAACAGCTTGCCAAGTGTGTTGTTGGTTGGATTGTTGTATTCTTTGTGGCGGCCCTCATCTCTGCTGGTCTGTTTGCCTTATGTGCCTATTCACCTAGTCTGGCTACCTCTAATGTCTGTACTAACTAGCTTGTTATAATTGACTTGGACTAAGAATACTTATCAAAGTCTCTCTACTACTCATGCTAACTTAGTTTAGAATCTGAATTGACAAGTAGGACACCGCAATTTATCCATTGATATCATAACCTTCCAATTTTATTGGTTCATGACGAGTCATATTATGATAAGATCGCCAGATATCAACCGGGGTTACAATTGTACTCTTGGGCGTTGATACATATAGATGTTTACCCATCGTCATCATATACTGCTGGGTGATCGTTGTTATCATAGGATGTTCCTCTTTATATCCAGTCTGTGGCCAAATCACAACTTTCTTCCCGTCTATCCAATCTTCGTTATTACTAATATCATTCATGATGGGATGACCGAGTATAAGGGCATGTTTCACATTCGATTCTTCCATCTTACTTGCAATATATTCCCCGAGTACTTTCGAGAGAGAACTATCATCGACATCTTCATTAACCGTTGACATTTTATGACCACAACAACATATGTTTAGTGTATATTCTCCAGAATATGTGTTTCGGAAACAGGCATCCCATAGTCTTAGATGTACTGCAATAAAGTTACCACTTGTTCCCGACTTGAGACCTAATGAGTCTAACTCTAACATTGTCTGTTGACGTATCTTCTTCACGGGTAAATAGGGTTCATCAAACTTCCAGTTTTGAAGAGACTTCAACCATGGATATGGTGACATCTTTTTATTGAATAAAGCACCTTGTCCACCTATTGCCTTACTCATTGCAATTGTAGATCCACGAGGTATGGTACCATTCGTCACCCATTCAGTTAATAGAGGTAATTTATCATATCCAGTATCCTTCGGGGGGATACGAATAGAAGCAGTTGATACATTTATCCCTGCCCTAGTAAATGGTTTCAATTCAGAAGTATCATTACTTGATGTCATGATAACATCCACTTCCTTTTGTTGAATTGGTTTGAATGTTTTGGGATGACGAGCAACCTCGAAGAGTGAACTAATTGGTAAACATTCTTTACCCCTATCAGTGTAGTGTGGACAAAGTACTGAATCGGTTGTTCTTAGATTGTAATAACGACAGAATTCCCATAGGAAGATAAGTCCAAGTACCTGGTTATTCGGTCCTAACCCTCCCACTGGATGGATGTATATATCAAGTGCTGCTGGACTTCTCTCCTCTTCCTTATTGTGCTTCTTTTTTGTATCTCTTTGTCGGAGATTCTCTTGACGACGCTTATTTGATGTTACATTGAGTACTATATTATCATTCTCCTCATCGAGTAGTACTTTGTCAATTTTCCATTGAGTAGACGATAATGTATCTTTATATTCATACGATAATATGTTCTTTGTTTTATCGTAGATTCCTATTATAAAAAGCACCACATTTATAACCACAAAAATGGTATATATTATATCTCGACCTTTATTCTTCATCATTTTTTGTTTGCATTGCAAATGCACAGAGTTGTTTGCGGCGATGATAAACTTATCAATAACACTATATAATCACTATCTAATTCAATACTAGACCTTGTAAGAGTACAGAGAGTATATAAAGTGCGATGACAGAGAGCTCTATACATTGTTGGCAGATAATGGTATAATCACCAACTTATGAAGAAGAACCACTACATCTACTACTGCCTATCTATTTTCTACTATGTACTCCTTCTCATCAACTGACCAACTCTCATAAAACTCAGCGGTATCCTAATATCCAGACGGTGCCGAATGATCGAGCAAAGAGAGCAGTCCTATTCAGCCTTCAACATCGAGGCAAACTGAGGCAACAAACTGCTCTCTAATCTGACCCAAAGGCCACTAACCATGATATCTCGGTGATTATCATCCATAGTCATGCTATTGTCATACGATTGTCATCGATTGTTATGCGATTGTCATCTATTGTCATCGATTGTCGATTGTCGATTGTCATATCTATTGATGGGGTGATAGTGATATCTAAGTAGATGGTTGTTTTGTGTGATTATTAACATTGTTCTGCATAGCTTAGGGTACCTTTGTATATACTGTCTGGTCACTCTATTGACTTAATGTTAAAAACTTCTTCACCTTCGTTTGTAATCCTTCACTCCAAACTAACTTCTCCTCAACAAACTTATCATTCTTGAACCGACTACATGATGCCTCATTTGCTCCATTTATATCGTCAATACTATATCCAAGTCCAACTCCACTTGGTTTAGGCGGCGACACCCTTCCTTCATTGAGTTGTTCTCTCCTTTGATAATCGGCATTTAGTTCATCTAATCTAGTACATGCCGTGCCGTACTGAGCTTCGGCTGCAGCTTTTGAATTGCTATTCCATAGTATACCCGCTAGTGCCGTTCGAGCCTCACCTTCCTTTGCAACTAATCGTTGTAACAGCTCTACATCCCGTCCTTCCACATTCACATCACTCTCTATTGCATCTTCTAGTATCTTCCTTACTATTGATAATTGTTTACTATCCACTTTACTGCTACTTCCTCCTAAACCACTTGCCAAGTCTATACCTCGATCTAAATCACAAATCACACTTCGTGGTTTATCTCCTATATCATCAAATGCTACCATTGATAACTGATGAATCTCTGCAGCCATATCATAGTCTTGTGCAACTCTATTTACCATACCCCACTCCCAGGCTGCGTAAGGATTCTTTTGCATACCATCAATGATAACATCCGATATTCCTCCTTCTTTCTTCGAGTTGCTTTCATTGTCAAGACTAGAAGTTAATGTAAAGTAAACTTCATAATCATTTGATGCTTGCTTTGCCTGAGAAATCGTAGCCTTGTTACCCAAGGAACGTATAGACCGGGCTCTGCCAAGATATGATGATGGTAATTCATTCTCGTCTGCCTTAAACCCATCGTTACCTTGTAAGTAGTCTATTGACCTTGTATAATCATTGTATGCCTCGTTTGGCTGGAATAGTTCCTAGTATCATGTGAAGAGTATGTGAGAAGTACAGGAGGGAGAGTCAAAAAAGGACATATCATATGCACAAAACACATGACAACTCATATCCAGCATACCATAGATCACACACACAAACGTACCATATTCAAATCACCACGTACTCTATACAATCCAGCAATTTCATCACCACCTTGCTGTGTATCAATCCATGTTTGTATACATTTGGTAAATAACTCGTTCGCCTCATTAAGATTCCGTGTTGTACCTCGACCATTACCGTAGAATGCCGAGAAGGCATTTTGTAATGTTGATATTTCATCATTTGTTAATGTGCGATATGATGATAAACTTGAGGAAGAAGAAGAGGGTAGTATTGTAGATGAAGCAATATTGTTCTTATTGATTGTTGTACCAATCTGCTGCTTTGCGGTATCCTTATCATCGTTATAATATGAAGTCGAAGGAGAAGAAGAGAAGTCGTCATCTATATGTGACATTTCCATAATATCAACAGTTGCCGTATTCTTTAACCAATTTGATATTATATCATTATTGTTGTTGCTTGACATTGTTGGTGGTAGTAATGAGGAAGAGAGATCTGCATAATTTTGAGTTTGTATGAGATTTGATATAGCTGTATGCATTGAATTATCGTACACTATTGCTTGTAGTGATGAAGATATTTGTTGTCTACATTGATTGTTGACATTACAATAAGGTATATTAGATGTATAGATAGACTGACTCCTTATACTTGATGGCTGTTGTTGTTGTTGCATCATTTTGTGATTTGCAAACCCATTGCAAACAGAAAGTAGTTGAAAACAACAGAGGGATAATAATATACACCAACTCCGTGGGGATATCTGTAGACATATCATCTTTGAATTTTACTAGTGAGCTCTATTATTATCGAGTTACCGCTTTGCTTTTAACCCAATATGGCAATGACTCACATCACAATCCACGCTTGCTGAAAATGAAAAAGGAAAATCACAAAGCCCCGTATCTTGCAATAAGAAATAATCACAGTCCACCATCCACTTCAAAGCTAAGTGAAAGTGATAAATGGAAATAAGCAACCTCTTCTCTCCTTCAACTCATCATTAACTACTAATCAATCAACACACTGGCCGCATAGGTAGTAAGACCAAACTGATGGCATGCAGTGGAAAAGGATACCACCTAAAGGATATCATTCATACATACCACTGAGCCAAGTAGCGAGAGGATAGTGCATACTAATCATAGACGACACATGCTTTGTTCATAAGTGCAACATTTACTAATTAACAGTGTGGTAATTATCCTATACCTAATACATTTCTGACTTTTGGCTGATACTGCAAACTTTAAACCAATCTATTACAAAACCTCTCTTACAGTATCCCCCCTTAGCTCAACATCGCCACGCCTACACAATGCTTGCGGCTAACTTTCTATTGTCACCTCCAGAACTTCTATTTCTTCCCCTGCTACTACTGCTCTTCTTCTTGGATGAGGTTGACTTGCGGTGAGGCCCTTCACTCTGGGCTAACCTCTTCCTTTCCGCGGCACGTTCCTTGGCTGCACGCTTCTTCTCGCGCTCGTCATCTGATAATGATCCAGTATCATCAGATCCTTGAGATATTGTCACCTCGGTCTTGCGGGATGACTTACGAACGTCGGACGATGATGATTCTCCCTTTCGGGCGGACTTGCGATACTTCTTAGTGGTGCTCTTGGCCAATGCCTTCCTCTCGGCGGCACGTTCCTTTGCGGTCTTGCCGCCACTCTTGCCCTTCCTTTGTTCATCCTCCTTCTCCTTCCTCTTGCGTCGCATCTTACGCTCCTTCTCGGTTAGTTCCATATCACTGTCATCATCATCATGATCAGAGTAGAAGGCTGAGTCGACGGAATCGTCATCATCAAATGCTTCACCAAAGCGACGAGTCTCATCCTTGCTAATATCCTTGGTCTTGTTGAAGTCAGAGAACTTATCAACACTACGTGGTCCAAGGGCACGACGGAAGACGAATGCACCCATTAATAAGATGATTAGTCCGGAAAGACCGGCAACAGGTCCCATGGCCCATGAGTCAAGTCCATCACTGGCATCATAGGTCGCGTCGCCAAATAACTTCTGTACCTCGGATAATTCACGTGTCTCGATTTCCTTGAGACTTGTTTCAAAGTATTGTGGTACCAAGAAGTCAGACGAGCATGCCGTACTAAAGACATTGCCATTCGACGATACTCCTCCGGTGGTGGTGGGTCGTCCTCCGCCTCGTCCAGGACGTGCGGCACCGCTTGTACTAATCACGGCCTCAAAGTCTGATTCTTGTAATCCCTCCTTATTAACCTTGGAGGTCTGTTCACGGCAGTTACGATTAAACTCCCGTAATCCCCTACGGATAGTGGCAGTATCACGATTGATAGAATCTTGAACAATATAATCAAAGTCAAGATCGGGTGGGGGTGAGTAATGTCCACGAATTTCCATCCCAACGGCAAGCTTGGCTTGAGCGGCGGCGGCCGAGGCTGCGTCCGTTGGGCGGGTATGACTCATAATAACTTCCTTGGGATCTACCGAGTCCAAGTTCACACCATTGGCGGCAAGACGTCCATCGAGGGTCCCGGCAATAACCTCGGCAGTTACTGTACCAATGGCAACACGATCTTCATCGGCAAGGAGGTATCGGGTAGTAATACCACTTGACCCGTTATCAACCTCATCAACGACGGTGGCACGTCGGATAATCTCCGATAAACGACGACCGCCACCCGAGGAAGAAGTGATATTATCATCAAATTCCAATACAAGTGCAACATTGGATACCATATTCTGTGTATCACCCACCCGCATTACACCAAAGTTAAATGATGATTCGACATTACCATCACCATCCACAAACATGCATAGGGATGACCGTCCCGAGGAAATACCAATGGGTACCTCTCCCTCAAGGGCACGGTGTGAATTCTCAATGGATGCTGGGGTAATAAGGGCAGCAGCAGGACTTGAGGAACTACTTGAACTTGAGGAGGAACTTAACAATTCTCTATCCCTTCCTTGTGCAAAGGTAACAGCAGTGGAGGTATCACATGCCCATCCAACCTCGTCATCATTACATACGCCAGATGTTAATAATAATCCTGAGGGTGTTTGAACTTGAACATAGTAATAACGATTCAATCCTTCTAAATGGATATTGAATTTACCACCCATATCATTCGAGGGAACAATCTGTGGTCTCATTAAGGCATCAAATCCTACTGTCATGGTTGATGCGAAGTTATCAGCGTTTGCTAATTGACTGTTAAGTCGGGGGTGTTGGGAGTGTGTTATGGATGGAAAGAGGAAGAGAGGTCGGGTGTGGTCGTATGTTAGAGGAATTGAAATAAGTACATGGAATGCATAATCCCCATTCCCCCTCAAACAACCTAACACTAAATCCCCCGTCAAACTCAATATCCCCTACCCAAACAATCCCCCACGCCCTCTATCAAACACCACACTACCCCTAACAATACAACACACAACCTCTAATCAAACACCCCAACACAATAACACCAAAACAATAACAATAATAAACAAACTCACCCTCCAGTAACAGGATCACACTCCACCAACTGAACCTGCACTCCACCAACTCCAAATTCAAATTCAACATCATTACTAAAACCACCAACCTCAACATTACTATCCCTCACACCATTACCATTACGATCATACCACATCACACCCCGTAATGTTCTTTCTAAATTATTTAATACTGGCGCGAATGTTGGTGTTGATGTAGGTTTGGAACTTATGGATGGTTGTGATGTTGGTTTTGTTGTTGGTGATTGCCATACTTGTCCACCTTGCATACCGGATTCATCGTTGGCGTTTAATTCCTCGGCGGTATTGTCGTGTACTGATGATTGTAAATTTCTTTTCTTATTGTTGTTGTTGTTGGTAGTAGTAGAGGACATGTCGATTATATTACCGTCGCCGTCGAGGATGTGACGTAGTACTGATTGGGCTGTTGAATCTAGTAGTTCTTCCTCTGCTGTCATTATCTGTTGTTGTTGATTTTGATTGCTCATCTTATTGTATATTATTATTGCTTGCAGATTATATTTAGGCTACTAATCAAAAAATTATAATAACAAATTTATTGATTCTCCGAAAATACGGAGGCTATTGCGGCAAATTTATAGGCTATATTGCTAACAATTATTATGTATACAATACCGCAGAATATAACTACTATTAAGGTTCAACGCTATCCTCGCACCAGCTATTGCCTATTGTTTACTGCATCATGATCGTAGTAAGATCGTAGTGTTAGTCGTCAAAGGATTCACCAAAAAATTGGCCTTGTCACATCTTGAGATTTGAGACAATGACTCCTTATTTAGCAAGCCCAAGTAAGATGGCTATGTATGCGGCCTCCTCACATACCAACAGACCCCATCCCTCTATCACTCATCTTCTTAAGAAATGGATATTCTTGGGGAAAGATATACGATATTGATACGATATTAAAGCCATCTTTGACTTGGAATGACTTCTACTTATTTAACATAGGAATAGGACTAGGTAAGGTCAGTCTAACAATAACAAGTAGTTGGGTTGTAGGTTGTGTACATTGAACATCTATCAATACCCATTCTTATCAACCTCTATCACTCATCATCATCTCAAGTACTTTTAGAGTCAGTCTTCTTCTTCGTCGTCACCATCCCATCAGACAGTACTAAGAATCCAACCAAAAGATACCGACAGCCACTATTAATTGCAACCCCACAATGTCGACGTTTACCTCGAAAGATTATCATTTGTGATCGTTGTAAATGTACTGTACTATTCAATGCTTGGAAGTAGGTACCACCACCTCCATAATCTTCTCCTCGTCCTTCCGATAATGCTATTAGAAAGGTCCATATGCTCTTGTCACTTTGTTTGGACATGATATGTATGTAGAAGAGCAGGTGACCATTAGTGGTCATCGTTCATCACCAGCAAGACACAGGAACAGATACATGAGGCACTTGTACTTACGTGTGCATATCAAGCTTTTGACGTTCCGTCTTTGATGTATCATACTTTACAACATGTGGCTCCCTCACATCTAACACTAGCTCCTTCTTCTTTGTATCCTCGTTCTGTACTGGAGTGATTATGTCCAAGTCGTCACCTTTGCCACTACTCGGTTTGCTACCATTTGAATAAGAAGAAGGCACCTTACCATGATCTGTTGTTGCTGCATCATCATGAATCTTCTTCTTCTTATCATCCTCTTTCTCATCATCAGTATCCTCCTCCTCTATCAAATGTTTACATATCGTAGCACAAGCAATCATGACTGGTCGTGCACAAACAAATGCCAATGCATCATTCTCTCGACAACCTAATGTTTGTTTGGCATAGGTGTAGGAACTCCAACTACCACGTATCTTGGCAGTATGTTCTGAGACATTGATTATGTTTGTACAGTCGGTGGCACTTAATCCTGATTCGGAAACGTATATTCCTAATGATTTGTCAATGCATACTACCTCGTTAACTTGGTGTAGAACAAGATGAAAGTATTGTTGAGTACATGAAACATTTCAAAACATTCGAGTATGACCTCAGACGATACAACTGCAAAATACTCACTTGGCTCGATTGTATTGTTAATAACAGACTCATCACTAAATATAGTAGAACCCAAACTCTTCATCTCCTCTGGCATAGTAGTGCCATCTCTACTACTACATACTGAAGTCGTCAGTGTGATGCCTCCTCTATCCCCCTTCTTCTTCCCCTGTCTATTCTTTCCCTTCTTCTTCTTCTTCTTCTTCTTCTTCTTTTGCTGCTTCTTCATACCCTTCTCCTCATCTCGATGAGCACTACCAGTCATATATTCAACAGTAAGCATATGTTCATCTATATTATTACAATTCTCTAAATTTTCACTACGTGTCCAATCTATGATACCATTCTTTATTACCATTTTAGGTTTTTGTTGACGACGTTGCTTCTTCTTGGCACGATGCTGTTTTATTGGACTTCTTTGACATATTCCTTTGATTGATTTGTATATTCGAATTGGTAAATACTTCTTCTTTTTAGTTGGAAGTGCAGTAGTAGTGGTATCTTTATCTTGATGTTTTTCGGTTGATGATATTGGACAATTCTTCATCATTAATGTAGTACAATCACTACTACTACAATCTATGTCAACATCAGTATTCTTCATTTGATCTATTATTGAAGAAACAGTGCATGCTGTAAAGTTAATACCATTTATATCCTTTAACTCATTGGCCTCGTCACCTGTACTACTACTACTATTATTATTGACGTGCTGTGTTTGTTGTTGTTTACATGGGCATAAGACTTTACCAGCAGTATTACATTCTAATGATTTATACATGTCTTGATTTGTTTGAACAATTTGTGATGTGATAATTCGTGGATGATCTTCTTCTTCTACTTTGTTACTCTTTTGTTGTTTTGTACTATTGATATCATTATAGATTGGACGACTGCATTCCTTCTTCTCCTCTTCCTCTTCGTTATCTAACAAATCGTACTGTACTTCTTCACAACTAGCAGTAGGAGAGACATTATTATGAATCTCAGAAGAAGAAGAACAAATAATCTCACGCAATGCATAAATGTGACTAGAAGATGAAGAGTATGGGCCTCCTCCTCCTCCCTTTTGATTATTAGTAGTATTAGCTCGTTGTGATGCTTCCTTCTTATCATTTACTATAACCTTTGTTGTTGTATTGTTTTTGTTGTTGTGGTTGGCAGTAGTAGATGTATCATTTTCCAAGTTATGAGAAGGCTGATTATTATCATCGTTAGATGATTTGCATGTAGTAGTAGAAGAGAGAACATTTGCAGCTTTGTTAGTGGATGTATTATCTGAAATAACTACTTCACATCCCTTCTCGTTGGTATTCTTATCGTCGTCGTCGGCAGTAGTGGTAGATTGGTCATCTATCATCTTGTTATGCTTTGCAATAGATGAAGACATAATATTGCAATTATTTGCTTCAGTGGAATCATAAGATGGAGACGATGGCGTAAGCTTCTCCTCATCTGATGATGATGAAGTAGACATTTGCTTGCTGTTGTCATTCATATCTTCTGCAGATAATCTACCGCTATTATTGCGGCCATCAACATTGGAATGATCATCGCTACTACTACTGCTCACATCAAGTGTTGTATCCAAAACGATATGATGATGTTTATTGTCTTCATTCTTATCTTTATCATTGACTAGCGACACTCCACTATCGATACCACTGTTTATTATACGGGTCTGCATTATTTGTAACTACTTTATTGTGGTTTTTACACACGCTTGATGACGGAGGACAAAGAATTTCAATTTTGTTGCACAAGATATGAGTTGAAAGAGTTTTCAGTGTAGTCTCTATTGATTGATATGTCAAATTCTTTATCCTCTATACTGTTTACCATCAATTCTTTGATGCATTAGAGCTATCAATTTGATATTAGCCGGGTCCATTACATTCATTATGTTCGCCGCAATCAATGCCCCTGTTTTGCTGCTGCATATTTAATTAGCAAGCTCAAACTCAACTCAAACGCGAACTTTAAGTGGTTCAGGATCGAGAACTCGAGGTCGAGGACGAGGAGAGTAGCCAACACTGCAAGGCAGTAGACAACTCTCTTGGGCGGTCAACAATTAACGCCTTGCTTGCCTAGTCTTTCATCCTATATATTCCAATAAGTAGAGCGGTTTCATTAGAGATACTAATTCTATTATTTGCAAAAAATGAATAATAATAATAATAAAGTTCGAGATATAATATACCATTTTTGTGGTTATAAATGTCGTGCTTTTTATTATAGGAATCTACGATAAAACAAAGAATATATTATCGTATGAATATACAGATACATTATCGTCTACTCAATGGAAAATTGACAAACTATTACTCGATGAGGAGAATGAGGATATGATATCTAATAATGTAACATCAAATAAGCGTCACCGACAAGAGAGTAGCCATCTCCGACAAAGAGATACAAAGAAGAAGCACAAGTATCCCTAACAGAGAAGTTTTGTATCAGATTGAGTTTTAGAGTTTGCAGTATCAGAAATGTATTAGGGGAAAATAGGATAATAATAACCACACTGTTAATTAGTCAATGTTGCACTTATGAATGATCTCCCTCCTTCCTGTACTAACACTGGCTCGGTATCCCGACCCCCCCTTTAACTAACAACAGAACCAACTCTCTTCCATGGCTACCACTTGCTGCTGTTGATACTCTATACCCTCCGTCTTCTTATCGTCCTTTGATGAATCATTAGTATCGATACTACATTCTTCTGTTATTATACTACACTCCTCTCCTTCCTCTTCGTCTGTATTATCACCCATCTCTTTGCTTTTGTTATCATTATTAGTGGATGAAGTAGTAGATTGCTTTTGTTTCATATGTTTAGCAACTTGATCGAGCTGCCATGTTTCTAATATCTTCTGTTTCTTCTTCTCTACTTCAGTGGTATCCTTAAGCTCATTGACATGTTTTGCAATCTGTTCTAATTGCCATGTATGTAATCTCTTTGAAGATGATTTACTATTGTTCGTCTTGTCATCTTCTTGCTCTACATCAGATGATGATGTTTGTAATATATCTTCATTCTTCCAATGTACCCTCCTACATTGTAATCTCTCCATCTCTTCTTCACTACTACAACCACCACCAAACTCATCATTCGAAATAGGTTTATCTAATGTCAAATGATCATTATCAGTCTGCTTCTCTCTACAATTATTACCACTGTCATCGTTCAACAATCGTATAGTATAATACGGCTCAATATCATCTAAATGTACTTTAATAATTTGTACGGGTATTAATGAAACGTTAGAGCCACCTTGTTTGTAGTATAATTTTGTATTTTCTTTATATATCGGTATAGATTTTAGTGTGTTGTTGGGATCTTTGATTTGTATTGTGCCGACTGCATTGCTGTTGTTGTTGACTGCATTGTTATTGTTGTTGATCGATGATGTTGTCGACGACATAATTGAGGTATCTTATGATATCGTCTTAATTTTTTGTGCACAAGATTATGTATGTACCTTATATTAAGTTGTTATCCGTCTCGGCCCCTTCTTATAATCATTTAGTATACTGCTACTACATTATTTATACTTTACGCCTCCTAGCGACCGTCTATTTATTGTTGACGACGGCTAGTGAAGCCAAACAAAATCATCGTTCAAAAATTTAGCTCGGCTAGGATACCGCATCCAAATTTTCAATGACAGCTCGTCTCCCTCCTTATCCTCTATTGTTGTGTGTAATATCGATGACAGTCCTCGTCACCTACCCCCTATCCACTCACACAGCTTAAGTACATATAGAATAATGATGAAACTAAATACAATAATATCCCTATCATTATTGGTAGCAATAAGCAATGCACAATCAAATTTATATAATATCAATATCAACAATGATAATAATATCATCAATAATTACAATGGCAACAGACAGCAAACTCACAAACTAGCATTGCACAATCATAAAACAATAAACTCACGATATACTAATATTGATATATCAAATCGACGATTGAAGAATAGGAATAATAATAATGAGCTGAGTAAAAGAGATGAGATTACAAAGCTGGATAGAAATAAAAGAGAGAAAAGAGAGACTAAGATTGGAGATGATATAGCTATAGCTATTGCAGATGATTATGATAGAAAGTATGATAATGGTAATAAACGTGCCCAACGTAAGAAGAATGAGTTGGTAGCCGTGTCAGGGAATGAGGTGGAGAGTGGGGATAAGCGGAGGCATAAGGATAAGAAGAAGAATGAAGAGGAGTCAAACAAAGTAGAGGCGGATAGTGTAGAGATTGAGACATCCAAAAAGAAGAAGAAAGAGCAAACATCACAACATACAGCGGCACAGTCTACAAAGAAGCATACTCTTACAACAGCAGCTGGTACTACTACTAACGAACATCAAAAGAAACAAAAACGAGGAGCTAATAATGAAATGATTAACATCTTTCAAAATCGAATATCAAACTATAGTAGTGGTAGTAAACAATACAAGGAGGATATAGCTGGTGGTATGTCATTAGATTATACAATTCCCAGTGATATGTCAATGGGCAAGCATGCTAAACAAAGTAAACGACATTCCAAATCAAAAATCAAATCTGTTAAATCTAAAGTTGATAAACGTCCAACGTCAAGTCCAAGTATGGAAAGTAGTTCAATTACACCTACTTTGGAAAGTAGTTCACCCACTCCTACATCAACTAGTAGTGAATCACCAACACCCACATCCACGAAGGATGATGAAAGTTGTGAACTATATCCAGATCAAGATCCAACAGAAGTATGTCCCCCTGATATGTATTGCAAAGTAGACTGCAAATTAAAAACTCTACCATGGTTTGGTGTATGTACTGAAATGCCATTGTACTGTACTCAGGAATATGATCCGGTATGCGGATGTGATGGTATAACTTATGGTAATAGTTGTGAGGCAGGTGAAAAGGGTGTTAATGTTGCAAGTGAAGGTGAATGTGACTCAAATGATACGAAGTCACCAGTTAGTTCAAATCCTACAAATGCACCGTCTCATTCACCAACTACTACACCAAGTTCTAGCCCAACAACAATGGCACCAACATATATACCAGATGATAATGATGTTACATACTTTCAAAGTTTTGAACAATCATTTACTTTTCCTTATGAAGATGAGTTATCAAGTGGCGAGGTAGTTGTATGGGATAGTTTTAATAGTATTGATGGTGGGGAGGAGAAAAGTATTGCTGGTATGACGATGGATGATATGATTTGGACACGAACTGATGAAGAGAGTGTTAATGGAAGGTATTCACTTAGGAATCCAATGTTGGAGACTGATGAGATGACTCCAGCGTCTTCCTCTGTGTAAGTTCTATGTGTTGTTTTGGATTTGATCATATCATGTGTCTCTCACTTCTTTCCCCAAATCAGTACCATGATCTTACCTGATATGGGAACTAGCGGCATACTCCACTTTTCGTTAAAGGCGGGGGTTCAAATGCCATTTGATTGGTTTCAATACACAGTGGATGGTGGCGAACCAAAGTATTGGGTCAAGCCCATGGCTGAATTTCAAAAGGAAACAATCGAGTTACCTCAAGGGCAGCATCTTATTGAGTTTCAATATGAGTTCAATCCGCGGAACATCCCAGCTCAGGGCTTTCCACCAGATGGTTCCGAACCACCTGATAGGACTGGTGTTGTATATCTGGATGATGTTTACTTTGTACCCAATCCACCATGTGACCCACTCGAGCCAAATCCTTATGATTTCGAGGAGGTATCTTTCCCGGTATCGCCATGGTCGACTACTGGAGAGGGAGACAATCTATGGTCTTTAACTAACGACAAAGCGTTTAGCGGCACAACATCACTACGCTCACCTGTATTGGAGGATAATACAATTGATAAAGCAGAATCCAATGCTGTGTTGCAAGTCTGTGATGATTTTAATGGAGGATACTTACAATTTCAATACATTGCTTCTGTACAGCCACCACTGGATTTATTCTTCGTATCCATTGATGGTGAGGAGGCCGTATTGAATGGGAATGGGACTGAATGGACACTATCACCACAATTTGGGATGTCACCTGGACCACATACAATCAATTTTAGTTATCGATTCAATCCATATGATTTGGATAGTCTACCTCCAAGTCAAACAGAAAGTGAAAGAGAAGGTGAGTTTAACATACTGTGCAATAGTTAATCGTTTGAGTTGATACATGCTGACGCTGACTAATCTCTTCTCATACTGGTACATAAACATAGGAGTTGTATGGATTGATAATGTGGAGGTTGTATCTATAGGAGAGCCCAGTTCATCGCCACCGTCGGGCAGTCCCTCACATGCACCATCTCAAGGCCCAAGTTCTACACTGACTTCCGAGCCTACAGCATTACCGTCAAAGGCTCCATCACAAGCACCAACTGAAACATCGACAGTAATGGAATCCGCAGAGCCTACTCCAACCTCATCACCTATATCCATAACGGAATCTCCCGTTACTGATGCCCCAACAAGCATGGCACCGACTCCAAAGCCAACTTATGGGCCAAACCGATGTATTCCAGAGAGTGCATGTGAAGGAGCTTTGGGAGAAATTGGATCAGGAAGCTGTATTGGTGAAGATTCATGTGTGAACAGCATCGGTGATATTGGTAGTGGTTCGTGCAATGGAAAACGGGTAAGATACTCATTGATTTGGTTGATGTTTAGACCATCATATTACGACACTCACACTAACTATCGGTTTGCTTCTTTCACATAGGCTTGTGAAGGTAATACGGGCAAGATCGGGTCAAACTCATGTAAAGGCGAAGGAGCTTGCTTCCTAAACAATGCAGGTAAGTAGTGGTTCGATCATGTTACGTACAAGATGTATCATATCTCAATTAAATGTCTCTTTCTTTGGCAAATATCGCTACTCAGTCATCAAAAATTCTGCCTGTAACAACGAGACTGCCTGCCTCAATGTAGATGCAGATGGCGAACCAATCATAAGTTCAAGCGATAGAATCATTGACAGTGGTTCATGCAATTACTTGTCTGCATGTGCCGGCAACATTGGTAATATCTCTACCTCGGCCTGGTGAGTATAAATTGTATTGATGATATTCTTCTCCTCATGTACTATCGACATCTCATACTCAATACATTTCTATTTAGCAATGCTGAGTATGCTTGCTACCTCAATTCTGGCAGCATTAGTCGTGGTGGATGTGGAGGTTTACTCTCGTGCTTCGCGAATGAGGGAGATGTTGGTAGTGGATCTTGTTCAAGTGAACAGAAGACGTTAGAAGAAGTAGATGATCCTGGTACCTATCCAGGGGCTTGTCAATTCAATAATGCTACAGTTGGCAATAGCGCTTGCAATTCATATGGATCATGCTATGGTAATTCTGGGGACATCTCTGATGGGGCGTGGTAAGTAATGACTAATATCACGTGTCGTTTCCCGAATTGATACTTCTTACTCATTGGTTTTGTTCTAGCACTGCCGAAGAGGCTTGTATTGGCAACACTGGAAGTATCAGTAATGGTGGATGCAATGGATTAAGGGCATGCTACGAAAATAAGGGAGATATTGGTGAGGCCGCTTGTTCTTCACAAGAGAAGACAATAGAAGAAGGCATCGACTCGGTAGGTGATTTGGATGACTATCGAGGGGCCTGTATGTTTAACTGGGCTACAATTGGAAGTTCTTCATGCAGTCTATTTGGGGCGTGCTATGGCAGTTCTTATGAATCACTGGACCCCCTACCAATAGGAAGTGATAGCTGGTACGTTCATTCTCCAATCATCATATTGTTTACAACTCATTTTCTCATCACTATCACACTATCTTTCCCCGTCTTCTCGGATAAAGCATTGGAAATTATGCATGCTGGTTTAACACAGGGAGCATTGGAAATGGAAGCTGGTAAGTGACACTTAGTGACACTTTGTATCCTGTCATCCTATTTCCCAATATGAACCCGATATGAGCTATGTCCTCATACTTCTACTCTTATCTCATTAAAGCCGTGCCGATGATGCCTGTTGTGGAAACGAAGAAGAAATAGGAAGCAGTACTTGCAATACCCCTGAAGAATGTAGTAATTGTGAAGATACGTGAATAAGAGCTGAGAGAAGTAGAAGTAGAGAAGTAGAAGTGTCGATAAAGAGTCATAGTTGATGTTTTGTGGTATGATTATATAATTCATAGTAAATGGTTATACTCCCAATAGAACTCGTGTATCACACAATATGCACAATCTTTCACTTACTGCCCCAGGCCCCCAGGTATCTTGGTATCTTAATTTTGATTTATTTGTGCATATCATATGTTCACTTTTATTTCAGCCCTGTAGAGACTGCTCGGTCTATATTTGTTGCCACAGTAAGTATAATCTGCTCTTAAGTGGAGAATTCAAGACTCTGTAGGTCTCTCATATCATGTAAGTGGTGCAAACCCATTATCACAGGGATAAGATAGAATCACTTGCCCTTCCCTTCTGACTAAAACTTCGCGCGCTATTTTCCAAAGCCGTTTTTGCTTTCAATTATAGAGAAAAGATAACTACTAATAACTGTGTGATAGCCCAACGATTACTTTATAGGAGATAAGTGGCAGGCGGAAACCGGCAAGACTCTTTCAATGTCAATTTACGGTATTACTCGAAGTGCAATTAGTGGTACCATAGGCTGTCGAGAAAAGACACAATCTCAAAAATATTACCATTCTATGATGAAACGATATTGTAATAAACGGTATCATCATCACTTCCCTATGTCTATACTGCCGTCAACAATACTACTACTAACAGCGACAACAATAGTAAACAGTCAATCAATCCAAGGGTACATATACTGGGATACTAATGCTAACGGTATATTAGATGGCCTCGATAGTAATAACGACAGTGGCAGTAGTGATAGTGATAATGAAAAGAGTGAATTAGAGAATGGTATTATCGATGTTACCGTTCAAGTTCATAGTTGCTATTCTACTACTACTAATGATGATGATGGTAAGTTTAGTATTATTATATTGCATACCTCCTTTTCATATAGTATATCTCTAATCTCACAATTTCTCCACAAAACGCCAACAAACGAAACAAAAAACAGTAATAACAAAGGGTATAACATTATGGCCTCAATCATATCAAGATGAATATGAACGAATACCTGGTCATTCGGCTATATACCCCTATGGTGGTTATTATATATTAGATTTAAAAAGTAGTGATGATAATAGTGAGGTATGTATATGTTTTGTGTTTTGTTGTGTTTTTGCTTGGGGATTGCAGTGTTGAGATATTCTGAGGATTTGAGATCTGTTGCAAATGTTCGTGTTTTAGGGTGGGGCTCTATGGCGTATACTCTTCAATTTCGACATATACAATCTCCAATCTCTCACTTTCCTCTCTTTCTTTTCACCCGCTCAATATATAGAAATCAAACTGTCTACTAACAAATGAAAAGTATACCTCATCCGATTTTCAAAATAGAGATAATATTGGTGGATGTTATCTATCAGTTGTGGCACCATTAGATTATGAAATCACAAGTAGCTTTCCTTTTAACTCTAACGAAGAGGAAGAGGAGGGTTGGCCAAGTAGTTTTTATAATGATAATGTAGATAGTAATGGGGAAGGAGAAGAAGAGAGATGGGAAGATCCATTTAGTTGGATACCGTACAATGATAATCTATGGAATATACCAACTTCCTCCTCAACTAATAATGAAAAGGAGACACAACCGAATAGAGGATATCAAGCACGGACACAACAATGCTTTGGATATCATATTGGTAGTCGAAGATGGTATGTCTGGACTCCAGTCTCTTCCTCTTCCTCAACAGCATCGTCAAGTAGTAGCAATGGTGCCAATGCAAAACAAATACAATTACCAAATGATAACAACTACGGATATTCTCAGTATCTCTCACCACAAGAGACATATAATCATATATTATCAATAACTCCAGTTGGTATGTATTACACTGTCAATTCATGGCCATTGTCATTACGAGTGAAAAGTGATTTAATATTGGGTATGGAATTTGCCACTAATGATGGTGGTAGTGGAGGAAGAAATGGTGCAGTTCTATTACCCAATGGTGAAGATAGATTCACCTTTGATTATTTAGATGCTACTATTTCATTATCACAATATCTATCCAAATCGAATGAATTGACAGATACTATAAGTAACCCAATTCAAGAAGTTTCAAATAATACATCTACGAATTATATACATACCAATAATTATGGTATGTTATATACACCGCAAATTATAAAGGAGGTTATACAATCTATATTGAATGATAAGGTATTCAATGGTGGTAGAAGTGGTGATGGTGCAGGAAATGGACAGGAATTACTAACTCAAAGTATGAATGTTAATTATATGTGGAGTAATATGGAGGTGTTAGATTTTAGTAGTCGACGAAAGCTGAAGAGGAGGTTGTTACGAGGGTTGACATTTGGGGAGGAGCGACAGCCGTCAGGTTGGGATGATACTGGGGTTTTAAGGATGTCATCTATGGCTATTGATTCTTCTTCTGCCACCAAAGATCGTCTACTCCGAGGCAGTGGTATTAGAGGCAGCAACACAGATTTACAACGAGATCATCGGTCATTAGTATCCCTCCCAAAACCACATCTCATCTTCAGTCTTCAAATAATTGCAAAGTATACCGAAAAACAACCATCCAACCAACTATCAACTGACGAACCACGTCCATCCGAAGTAACACGTATGGAAAATCAGGCCATCAAAACAACTCAAGATTTTGGAAGGTACACGTCAAGATTAATGAATGTATGGCGGTCTGAATTAGTTAAACGTATGAGAATGAGAAGTGGATATGGACAAGAGTGTAATGCCGTTGGCAGTGAGGAAGAAGAAAGTCCACCCCTCGAGGAAGAGGAGGAGGAATCGTTCTTACAGGGATATACACCAATTGCAATATCCGATGAGGAGTTTAATCCCAATGCGGGTATTAATGGTGGTGTACAACAGACTGGTGGGGATGAGTATACCGAGGTTAGTATAGGTGTTGTGAATCGATTTGATTGTGACAAGTTATTACCATTGTATTATTATGAATTGGATGTGTTGGCTGTACGTGAGATGGACGATGACAATGATGGAGGAGGTGATAATAATGATATGGAGAGATTGGACAGGGCAATTGAATTACTTGCCATAAATGATGGTATTGATGGACCACCCTCGGCATATTTACAAGGAGAAGAGAATGACACCTCAAGTTCATCGTCTGGTATGCCTGTATGGTTATTATCAACAATTATTGTCATAGTTATATTAGCAATGTTTGCATTTGCAGGTGGATTATATGTCCGCAAGGAACGGAAGAAGTTAAAGTTAGAAAAGGAGCGTCGGAGAAGAGTCAAGGCTGAACGGTTGGCTGCTAAAGAAGAGCGTCGTATGCGTAAGGCGAAGAAGAAAGAAAAGAAAGAACGGAGGAAGCAGCAGAGTAGAGAGGTTGTGGATAGTTTAATTGGTAAAGATATAGAGGGGGTGAATGATGATGATGATGTTGTTGATGATCTCGAAGAAGGAAGATTGACACGATCACTTCCAACACCAAATGCCAAGAACATGTCAAGTTTTGTATCAAAAGATGAATCTGAAGATTCGGAATTAGATAGGCTATTTGCAAGTGCCAATAGTGGTGCTAACAAATCAGCACAGTCGGTAGAATCACCAAAGCCAATCACTGCACAAGAGGCCACGGCAGCATTACTATCAGTCAATGCATTACACAACAAGCCACCAAGACGACGGAAGAAAACAGTGGATAGCAATCCTGATACAGCCCCATTGGAAATGTCGAATGCTAGTGGATTGAATTACTCGTCACGTACTGATGATAAGAGTAAGGACGTATCAACCAGGAGTGGTAAGGAGGTATCGATTTCGTAGCACCCACATTAGCTTGTTGAGGCTTTGTCTTTGTGATCGGTTCTTCAACGGAACTACCATCGGATGAACTACTATCATCATCACTCTCTTCTACCTCTGATTCAGAACTTAATTCACCAATGAGCATACTCTTTACACTCATCCTCATTGACGCCATGCCTTTGAAACCTGTCATACCTCGTTTTGGAGCCGGAGACTTAACTGTATCTTTCTGTTTCACCTGCTTCTCCTTCGTGGCCGAGTCACCCTCAACTGCAGGTGATGCCGTATCACCTTTCTTACCTCGGAAAGATGATACAAGACGTGCAGCAGCAGCCTTCCTTGGCCTTCTTCGGGACGAGGCTGGACCATCTTCATCTTTGTCACTCTTATCCATGGACAACTTCTTCTTCCGAATCTTCTTGTCTATCTTATCATCCCATTTTCTAGACATACGCATAGATGCCATAGACCGCATAGTTGGACGTGGTGGTACTACCTTGTCTTTCCTCTCATTTTGTTCACTATATGAAGAGATATAATGGGTATCGAGAAGGTGAGAATGTGCATATGAATCTTACGTGAGGAAGAGTTCTAGAATAAGTCCAACTTACCTCTGCTCTTGCTCTCCCTTGTCCTTACCATCACTTGTATCTTCAAGGTTGGCATCCTCCTGTGCCACTGTTGATACCTCCTTACCACTCCTG
>Ga0214480_100199_pt1 | contig 29447 bp, 27 predicted proteins | sample M1_20Mar14CPVII9_3_FD_165042 | JGI IMG/M metagenome (GOLD analysis project Ga0214480, IMG submission 165042) | Marine eukaryotic communities from Monterey Bay, California, United States - M1_20Mar14CPVII9sort6BwellE17 | ecosystem: Environmental > Aquatic > Marine > Unclassified | place: USA... | reverse complement strand
TTCTCCTTCTCTTAGTTCCGTATGGATTTGGACTTAGAAGAAGGAGAAGATGATGAATTTGCAAAAGAGTTCGTATCAAACAATCAGCTTTGGCACAATAACACTCTCTTGAGTCGTTGCATTTCTCACATTAAACTATCAGGCACTAATGGCAATGCAGATGGGGATTTTACACAATGCTATGGTTGTTGGGATCGATACAAGCCTGATGAGGAGCGTACTGCAAGATGGGGAGGGCATCAGGTGACTTTTCGTGTTCAGTATTGGGAACCAAAGGATGAAGATACATATAAAGGATGGGCAATTGTGCGAAAATACCCTCCAACCGGAATAGATGAGGACGGCGACCCAATAGGAATCGATAAGAAAAAGTGCTGGATTGCACCTTATAGCACGAATCATCAGTATCCTCCTTTTACAGGTTGGATACCCTGTGATCAATTGGCCAGGGGAAAACCAACAATTAAGTATGTATTGCGAGATGAAGTCACTGGGTAGGATGAGAAGTTGTTTATACCGCCCTTTATGTATTGTATATATTTGGTGTAGAATGTAAAGCTGATCAATTAACTCAAGATTACTTGTTGAACCTTCTTTTGCTGATAACTAAACTTATTTTGGTCCAAGGCAGCCCGCTGATAGTGCAGTGTCAGCACCGGTTGTTGGATTCTCTCCCTTCAATGTTGGATTCTTGCATAAATTCCTAATATCAAAGTCTCCAATGTATGCATCTGAAAAGTCAGCATTCTCAACATCAGCACCATCAAAGCTTGTAGCAGTTAATACAGCATTCTGAAAGATGGTTCCCCTCAACGAACTTCCCTTAAATGATGCCCTGTCAACTATCGCATTTGTAAAGTCTGCCCCGTCAAAGTTACTATTCCTCAAATATCCTTTAGAAAATTGTGCATCACGAAAGTTTGCATTGGTAACATCTGTATCTGTCATGATTACACCTGATAAATCAAACTCGGCACCTTTCACTCCACTTAATTTACATTCTCGCAAATCATATAATTTATCCCTTGCAGCGTTAGCTTGGCCCATCTTTGAACTATTTAGCACACATCTACTCTTATCTGATTGATCAATTGGTGGTAATTTAAACTCTTTAGTTTGTCCATCTGCATGTGAAGGCAATGGATTGAATAATAATGTAGTAGCTAGAATTGATAGGGAAGCAACATTTGCAAATTGACTCATCATTGAGTTATTGTCATTTTTCTTATTGATTGCAGCGAGTTGTGTAACCGGACGAACGGCGGGTGATATCGGAGCAAATGCACTGATACTAGAGGCACTTACTGCCAATAATAGGTATGTTATTGTTCTTGTAGCGGCCATCATATTGGAGGTTATATTGATATTACTTTGTTGCTAATAAATTTATGTATCTACTAAGTGATGCGTATGTAGGATACCGACAAATCCTCCTCACTCCTCTCTTGACAATTTGCATTGTTTGTGTTGCCGATAGGCTAATTCCTTTGATATAAGCTTATAGTATAGTATACCTATATACTGAAACTAAGGTCTGATTTACACTATTTGATTGGTAGAGATTTCAATTCGCCAACGTCGGTATTACTATTGAACTAGAAGGAAGATACCAACAACTTCAACATATTATCATTGAAAAGGAGGAAGATTATACCAGCCACAACACTATAACATGCTATCTCCATGGAACACATTCTCAACAATATGTATACTAATCTCCTGTTTAGTCTCTGTCAATGGTTTATCAACTCCACATCATAACATGAACAAAGCAGTGCAGAGCAACAATAGTAGTCGGAGATCTTTTATTTCAACTTCAATAGCAACTGCATTCTTCACATCGCTTCCAAATAATGCACAAGCTAGATATGTACTAAATGAAGAGACTGGGGAATATGATGAAGTGCAAGACGGGGATTGGAAAACCGAATGGGGTAAACGAGCGGAGAAAGCCAAGTCAATGTCAAAAGAAGATATCTTTTTGGCAGCACAAGGAGCGGGGAATACGGAACTAAGAGAAGGAGAAGAGAGTGAAGCTTCTAAAAAGCGTAGAGCATTTGCAGGATGTCGAAATGATGGTTTTAGACAAAAGAGCAATGTGACTAATGAGAAAGAGTGTACCAAGAGAGTCATGGGTGGAGATTATCAATTCATGGTAGATGCAATGAACTAAAGAAGCACACTTATGATTGAAAGTTCGGAGTTGTGTGTGTATCTATCTATATACATATTATTACTACCGCCATTGTTAGCTTGTTATTGGCTTCATAGTAAATATCATATCACTTCTTCTCATCATCATCTTTCTTCTCTGGTAACATTTGTTTGAGTATAGTGTTTATACCCTCTAAAGTATCTCTTGCTGCATCTAATCTTTGTGCCATATCCATTTCTAGAAGCAAGTGTCGTGGAGGAGGTGCTGGTTCAGCACCCGTCATTGATAGCCCATCAAGTAGTAACCAAATTGCGAAGGATAAACGCTGTGCACGACGGAGTGGCGAGTAGCTCAATGTTGAGTTTGAACAAGTAATCTGATCTACTCTAACGAATGGACTTTGGAATGCAGTACCGACTGTGTTACCCTTGAACCTGTTTGCATACTCCTCTAATTGGAAATATTTTGGCCAGTCGTCTCGTTTGGGTAATAAGCCTAGTAGTTGTGAAGGCAATGGTACTGTTGATGATGCAGCCATGGACAGAAGACGTATCATATCGTCTAAAGACACCCATAGCTGTTTCTCTTTCACTTCAATCTCATCTGCTGAAGCTGGTGGTTGAGAAGTTGTTGCTAGTTCTGGGAGGAAGAATGATGTCGATGACGAGGATGTACTATCATCATAAAACATATCTTCTTCATCAGTGTTCATCATACCCTGACATGATTGCTCTTTCGCCATGTGCTCCCAGTATGTTTTGAGTGCCTGCGATGTGACTATGTCCGATTTGGAAAGACTAGCAAATTCAAATGCACAGAAGTTAGCCAATTGAACTACCGAGACATACTCTGCACCAGACTTCTGTTCCTCCTTCTTCTCAATGGCATCTTTAATCATTTTCTTGGCATTGCTATCGTTTGGATTTGATTGAAGTCTTGATTGAACTGTGGGTTTCTTTTCTAAAAAGATAGGATGATACTCGAACTTTCTCATTCGGTTTGAGTCTGCAACTGCTGCTGCTCTGGCTGCACCGTTTATGGCTGATGGAGATGATAATGTTTTACTACTACTGCCGCCTTCATCGATATCAGATAGGTAAGATGCACTTGATAATAATGCTTTGTCAAATAATGATTGGATAAGTTCTCTATCCGGAGCTATTTGGACATCCGTTCGTAAACTTGTTCCAGGCAGTGAAGCTAGATTATGCACTCTAAACTTTTCAATAGCTTGAACAGCTAAAACGATGTGCCCATCGTCATCTTGAAAAATCCGATCTGTAACTCTTAGTAATGTTCCATATAAGGTACTACCATCTGACTTCAACTGCTGTTGTATATCATTGTAAGATTGTATGTCATCAATTGTATTAATGCTATTCTCATCGTTATCGTCATTTTTCTGATTATTTGTTGGGAGATATATATGACCAAAGTACCAAGGTGCTGAACCAGCTAAGAGCTGATGAAACATATGACAATGTTGTGGATGAGATACAGTCCATACGAATTGATATCCAGGTAATAATGCCGTTGTATCTGCCCCTTTGATGCCGTCATTTGTAGTCAAAGTTGGAAGGTTACGAAGCACAGTAGATCCATTTGTTAATTTGCTGGTAGGTGTGTTAGTCTCTCTATAAGATTGGTCATTAGAAGTTTGTTCATTGTAGAAGACCTTTTGTATATCTCGTGCCAATTCCATACGCCTTACCCTGAACAAAGTGTATTTAGTATTGAGTAGATATGGTATGAGGAAGCAAAGATATAATACATATCATATGTCGGTAAGTCTTACCGATCTCTTTCTGATTCTTCTTCTGCAAACGGTATAGCATCATCCTTATAATTCTTCGGTACATCTATTTTCACCTTATCATTATTGTCATTGTTATCATTGTATAGTTCACCAAAAAGTGAATCATACAATGGTTTAGTTGTAGAGATGCACCTATGTAATTTTGTCGGAGTAGTAAAGCCGTAAACAACTGGACAGTTTACTACTCCAACCAATAAAATCACGCACAAACTTCTCATCTTATTGCAATAATTATTATATTATGTTACAACCTAACGTGGTACAAGTACAACAATGACGCCGACTCTCCTCCAAGAGAACAATGCACAAATTCTCGGCACTTCACCCCGCTGGACTAGTAAAAGCACTGCAAAAGGATACCTCAATTTTGGATCTTTGTACATATTGCAATGAGTTTGGCCAATCGATCCTATATATATTGTAGAGAGAGGAGTGTGTTACTCATCATGGCTACTACAGATGATGAGAGTATAGGTATGCTCATGTCAATGGGCTTTAGTAGGGATCAATCTAGTCAGGCTTTGATTGAATGCGGCGGCCATGTTGAGAATGCCATTAATTTATTGTTGAGTGGAATAGGATCTAACAATGATACAGCACAACAACATCATAATAATAACGATAGCTCATCAGTACAAGTAGTTCATTCGGATATTAGCCAATATAGTGATAGTCTCGGTAGAAGTGCTTGTACAATGATTGCTCTATCAATGGCACATAGATTTCTATTATCAAACTCAAACAATAATAATCCTCAATCAGTTATATCTTCTACCTTCTTAAGTGTTTCTATACAAGAGGGAATACAATTATACAATTCAATCAGAAACAATGCAAATGGAGTTGAACATACATCAGTCGAAGAGTTGATATCAGCGTGCTTGGCTCAAGATACATCGTCGGCTGCAAAATCCATCATAAAATCACTGCAACTATTTGATTCTTCTCCCCGGCAAGGTATACTCTCGAACCAATCTGACAATCCACTGGGACTCGGTGCAGTACTTTCTCGGTGTCAAACAGATGCTATAGATGACTCATACATTGCAGTAGTGATTACAAAGTCTCCCGAAACCATACTTGTTCTCCTACCACCAGTATCTTCTTCTACTTCATATATACTACTTGATTCACATCCACGTCCACCACAATTAGCACCTGGGTCATACGCATTGTTACATCCTACATTATCGAGTTTAATTGATAGTATAAAACAAATCTTCCCTGTGGCTGACTTGGGAGATGGCGTGTCAGAGATGATGACAATGATGTATAATAGTTTCGATGCGTATCCATTTCAATTACGTCATGAATAGTAAGAAGTATTAAAACCTAAGTTTCATCATAAGCAAATTCAATGTAATAATATTGAGTTATTTTCATTATGTATAAGCAGACAGAAACAGCACACTTCAATGTTGTACAAGCATACAGTAACCATATATAGCTGAGCCACAAGACATTGTGTTTATCATCCCCAATCTACCAAATCGACTGTCAAGAGAATCCTCTCCTGATTAGGTTTGAGTATAGGTGATCGATGAACAGCTGCCAGTGGTATATCCTCATTAGTACTACTACTATCTTCGTGTTTTTCTTCCCATCCTTTTCCCATTAACAATATTGCTTCTCCTTCTTTTGCATATTGTATTATCTCTTCCCCCTTCTTTGCTCTATCAGAAACCAACTTCTTTGGCACAATTATATTATTTGCTATTTGTGTATCCTCTTCATCTAAACTGTTGAGAGCTGTTCTATTAACAATCTTCAATTGATCGTCATCTCCAAATTTTTCGGTTATGTATACAGAGCCAGGGCCAACTATACTCATGATTAATCGAACAGGTACATGATCCAGATGCCATCTAGGACATTTAACACCTCGTTCTCCGATTGTTGATACTAATCGAGCTTTGCATTTGGCATTGATGTCTGTACCGCCAGTTATCGATTGAAAGTATGATAGTATACTAGTGAGATGATGTATTGTTTCTTCTTCTGCCATTGTATCATCTTTGCTTATTACCCCAGCTTTCTCTAACAGTTCTCGTGCACCGATGGACGGGTTGTCGAATTGTACTGATACATCATTGATTGATATCTTATGATCTTTATCTTTATGTATTGTCGACGATATTGAATCCCAGAATGATATCTTTTCCTCCTCTTTGTTGGGTAGACTTCTTCTCCATATATTTTGATGCGGTATTGGTATGTTCTTTGATACTGCATTTGTATTTTGAAATATTATATGTCTACGCTGACTTCGTTGTTGCAATTCTGTTAGTATGATTCAGTTTGAGCTGTAGCACAACATATAGATCTGGTGTTCTTCGGTAATTTATGATAAGTACATAATGTATTAGTCTGTATAAATGCAGAAACAAACACATCGGAATCACTGTTATAATTATATTGAAACAAAAGCGTTATATAGAGCGCTATTAGTAGTTGTAATGTCATGGTTTCTCTGCCTACGTATATTGAGTGCTCTGAATTTCTACTATGGGGCGTCATTTTTTAGCTCGTCTGGCCCCCCAAAAAAGAAAAGATACCATCAATTTGCAAAACAACAAACGTCTTTGTTGTGTGAGAAAGCAGTGGATATTGAATGAACGCGAGGCCTCTTTACTCGTTGCTTTTATCATGTATATAATGAGCCAAAGAAAGGTTTCGATATGTAAGATAGATTCAGTTTGATAAAGATTTTAATGAGTGGTTATGATTCGCATTCAACCTCATAAATTAAGTAGATCGACCCCAACATCATCAATACTATAACCAACCATGAAGTTGTTTCTACTACCCGCTGCCACCTTGCTAATGGCCAATGGTGCCTACGCCTCTATTCGAGGTGCAACTACCGACGTAAGTGTATATCTTTTGCAATCATGGTTTGATCATATCATATGAACTAACTCATATCTTATATATCATTATATCTTACAATTGTCATCGTCTCTCCCTCGAAAAATCCTCCCTTCTTCTCCTCGACAACAACTCCCCAGATTGTTGACTTCATCGACAATGGCAGAATTGATTACCAATGTAACTTTGCCGATGACCAAAAGAGAACCTGCCCCGAGGAAGAATGGACTGTGCAGGATGATGGTTCGGCTGAAGCCAAGGGTCCCTTTGATTGTGGTACTGATGGCGATACCCAACTGGGATGCTGTACAATCACTGCCCCTAAAGATGTAGTCGACGCGTGGCAAACTGCACGCACTAGGGGGAACGACCGGAGGGAAAATGATATTGGGGAAGAAGTTATGACGTTTGACCTTCCTGGTCATGGTACATGCACCCAAGCCACTGGCCCGGATGATGTCGTGTTTACTGAAGTTGGTGCTCAATGGCATTGTAACATGCCAAACCATAGCGGCTGTCCCCGGGATAGGACTGAGTACATTTGTGATGATAATCAAACTGCATGTTGTGATATAACCTTCTCGGATAAGGAGAAGAAGATGAGGCGTACAAGGAAGGGTCGTGTCAACATGAAAAACTTGAAACAGACTGTTCCCCTCGAAGGTTATGGCTCGTGCACCCTTGTAGATGTACGTGATGTATGATCATTATTCATATCTTGTGCACATCATATTATGAACTAACACATATCATCCCTTCTCTCCCCCCATATATACTATATAGACTGACTCCTCGACTTCTTCAGATATGTTCGAGTCTGAGCTCTCCAACGGGATCGAGCTTGACGAAGACGAGCTTTACCCTGACTTCCTCCAGCTTGAGGGCAAGTGTGGATGCAAACACACAGATGATTGTGTCTCAGGAAAGTTTTGTGACAAGAGTGTTAAATGTAACACTAAGAACACCAACAACACCGGACAGTGTAAGAATGAGAAGAACAATAAGTCCAGCCGTAACAACAAGTCAGGAAATTGCTCCAACAAGTCCAAGAACAACTGTAAGGATTCGTCCCACTGCACGTACCATAATGGCAAATGCAAGAGCAAGAGCAGCAACAAGTCAAGCAACAGCAGTAATTGCAAGAATAAGTCCAAGAGCAGCTGTAAGGATTCATCCCACTGCAAGTACAAGAATGGAAGCTGCAAGAATAAGTCCGTTGATGACGTGCTGGCTGAGCTTATCGCTGAGGAGGATGAAAAGGCTGAACTCTCCAACGGGATCGAGTTCGTCGAGGAGGAGAGAAACCGTTGTGACCGTTCTCGTGATTGCCGATCTGGTGAAGTTTGTAACAGGGATGGTCGCTGCCAGAGAAATAACAACTATTGCCGCAAGCAAAGTGATTGCCGGTAAGTTATTTGTTCATTTACAAGTCTATACAATATTATGATCTGCTCATATTATGCACATCTTACCCATTTTATCTCTCTTCATATAAACAGCAACCGAAATGATTACTGTGATACGCGTAGGAACGAATGCAGGCGTGCTACTGGCCAAAGGTGCAAGTCAGGTACCGATTGTGGAGATGGCAGGGGAAGCGTGTGGATGTGTCGCGATGATGACGACGGTAATGGTAGATGTGAGCCCCGTTCCTTGTTCGAGCTTGCCATGGAACTCGTCATGCACGGAGAGGGAGTTATGTTTGATCTCGATGAGGCCACGGAAGAGGAGTAAGTAAGGAGAATGGGGGTATAACGTGTGGTTTAAAGAGGTAGGGTTTGTTGAGGAGAGGAGTTGGATAGGGAAGGGAGGGTATATCGTAGAGTAGAGAATCAAAGAAGAAGTGTAAAAAGCCTTAAACTAGTCAAGCAAATACAGGCAACCCCTACGTGTCCTAGAGCATCATACAATACAACCCATGTTATTCTCCTCAGCCAAGTAGGCAGCTCGAGTATTGAGGTTGTCATAAAGGTATCCTATTTGGTATCTTCCCCTTACTGATATAAGTACTTGAACTGATCCTCCGCCTATCAAAACACTCCCACTCATATCATATAGAGAGATGATGCAGCGTATGTTCATATCCTCCTCAAGAAGGGCGGCAGCCTCATTACAATCTGCTGCTACCTCTAATATATCCCGTGCTAGCAGTATATCCAGCCGTAGTAGTACCCGACTTTTATCTTCAGCCGCCATTGCAAATGATGATGAAATAAATGATGGAAGATTTAGCATCCAGGGCACATTCCGTGAAGGACAGGCCTCCTACTTGGATATGAGTGCAACTACACCATTAGATCCACGAGTATTGGATAAAATGATGCCATATATGGTAAGAATAATTGGTGGTACTTTGTGTATATGTGTCATGACCTACTATATTATATTATAAAATCTAAATCCTGATCACATCATGGTTCTATTCTTTACTAAATCCATACCACTATACACTATTATCAATACAATACTACAATAACGCAATACTACACTATTATTATTAAATACAGATTGGCTCATACGGTAATCCACACTCACGAACACATTCCTACGGTTGGGAATCAGAAACAGTTGTTGAAAATGCCAGATCACAAATCGCCTCTCTTATTGGTGCCTCACCAAAAGAGATTATCTTCACAAGTGGTGCCACTGAAAGTAATAATCTTAGTATTAAAGGTGCTGCGCACTTCTATGGTATGAAGGGTGCAAAGAATAAGAAGCATATTATTACCACACAGACTGAACATAAATGTGTATTAGATTCGTGTAGGTTTTTAGAACAAGAAGGATTTGATGTGACATATTTACCTGTTATGAATGCAACTGGTATGGTTGATATGGAAGAGTTGGAAAGTAGTATGAGAGATGATACTTTGTTAGTTAGTGTTATGGCTGTTAATAATGAAATTGGTACAAGACAACCCGTGGAGGAGATTGGAGCATTATGTCGATCAAAGAAGATTTTATTTCATACTGATGGTAAGTTGAGATTACTTATAGTTCGTATTGTTTTATTTGACGAGGCAAATCATGGCTGTGTTTATATCAATCTCATACTTACTTTTACATCTACAATCACAAAAACACAGCTGCACAAATGCTTGGTAAACTCCCAATCGATGTTAATGAAATGAAGATTGATTTAATGTCACTCTCATCACATAAAATCTACGGACCTAAGGGTGTTGGTGCATTATACGTTCGACGTCGTCCCCGTGTCCGTCTTGAACCACTCTTTAGTGGTGGCGGACAAGAACGTGGATTACGATCAGGCACACTTGCTCACACATTATGTGCTGGTTTTGGTGCCGCTTGTGAATTAGCAGAGAAGGAGATGGAGGTTGATGATGCTTGGGTTCGATATTTAAGTGACAAATTGTGTAAGGGGTTAGAGGAACGTATACCCATGATTACAAGGAATGGACATGAAGATTTACGGTACCCGGGTTGTGTAAACTACTCGTTTGCTTATGTTGAAGGTGAATCACTGTTGATGGCCTTGAAGAATGTTGCCGTAAGTTCTGGCTCTGCTTGTACTTCAGCATCATTAGAACCAAGTTATGTTTTGCGAGCATTGGGAGTGGACGATGAATTAGCACACGGAAGTTTGAGATTTGGTCTTGGTAGGTTTACTTCAGAGGCAGAGGTTGATTTTCTCCTTGATCTATTGGAGGAACATGTTGGTAGATTGAGAGAGATGAGTCCATTGTGGGAGATGGTACAGGAAGGAATCGATCTCAAAACTATCCAGTGGAGCCAGGACGCTCACCATTAACGAAATACAGAGTAGGTATATATTATCTAGACAAATAATCTACTCATCTTATTTACTATATTCTGTACGAACTATTTCAAGTCCGTGCCCGCCACTACCTCATTCCACTGTCTACATTTGTCATCATCCCAACCGACTGGAAAATTATTATGAAGATGAAGAGAGATGATAGTAACTTATGTTAGAGCATGTGGTTTGCAAAGGCAATCAAATACAAATATATGAAGGGGACTTTCCTGTATAGCAAAGGTCCAAGCATGCTTCTACGAATGATGGTGGTTCAGTCTCGCTCTGCTCTGTTGCCTCTACCTGCTCGAAAAATGGATCTGGATAACCGTAGTCCATGACACATTCACATAAAACAGGACGACTAGCCGATCCACAAGTATACTGAATCTCACATATACTTCTACTAATGTGATGACAACCGAACAGATCATGTTTTTCGGCAGTACAATTAATATTCTGATATAGACGGGCGAGGTCATCAAACATAGGAATTGGATCGGCAGCAGGTACTACATTGAAAGTGTATGTATTCAACTCTTCCACTGTCAGAGGGGGGATGAACGTATCCCTCGACAACATGGCATTTGGTCCGCTTATAGCAACCGAATTAGTTTTAGTCTGAGCTCCTGTAATGATTGCCAATCCTCCGCCTTATGAGTCGAAATGTAAATTAATGGTTAGAGCAAGCATTTAGGAAAGGAGAAGAGGTTTACAAGTAGGAGAAGACATACCTAGACTATGGCCAGTAACTTGAACCTGCTGATACCCTTTTACATCTCTCAACCATTCAACAAAGCCAGTTGTTTCTCGGTAGAAAGAAACTCTTGCTGTGCTCTCTGACTCAAGTTGGCTCACTATCCACACCATCTGATTAAGTATTGGAGTAAACAGTTCCGAGAAAGGAAGGACGAACCGAAGACCCTGAAACAAACCTGCAGGTAGCCAAAGCTGAGCATCTGCACACAAGTCCTGGATTGTAATATGGAAAAGAAGAAAGGGTTAGGGGAGTCATAATAGTTGTGTTACAAGAAAGTACACATCTTATGCACACAATATACTTGCCCAAATGGTCTGCGTTCCCCGTATGGTCAAAGCTGCTTCTTGTTGAGGACTCCCAGGGAAAGTAATCAACTTATAAGATACAGCTGTACCAAAGTCGTATATATAAGCGGACGATTCCTTGAACTCTGCTACTAGTTCAGTATTTACCAATGCATTTCCCTCTCCATACCAGATATCAAGGTACTCCTGAGCTTTTGTATCGTCCACATATGCAACCTTGGAAATGAATGCAAAGTCTTGAAGCTCTATGTCACTTCCGAAGCCCTTCTTCAAACGACAAGTTGGATATGGCAGGTTTGGTTGTGGTGGATATTTATAGTTTGGTAACAAAGCTGTGTATTGCTTGGTAGATTCGTCCAATGTGTAATCGGCGTCAGCATCATTACTCTCACTATAGTTTGCAGCAGATATTACAATAACACAAAAGAACAAGACGAAGAGTAAATATGTCCACGTCCAAAAGCTTCTTGCTTTGTCTCCCCCCACTGACACGATGTGATAAAGTAAACTCTTCTTCTTCCACTGTTTCCTGTCTTTGATACCCACATGCTTTTGGAAGTAATCTTTTCTCTTCTCACTTTCAAGCAGTAGAATGCGAGGATTCAAGTGATGCCGAATGAATGAAAAGAATCCAAGAAACGAAAACAGCCATGCTGACGGGGCACTTGTTGAACAGAGATAGATCAATGGTAGCAGATACAGCACTACCACCTCAAAGACGATAGCACTTATTGTGAATGAATCTTTTGGACGTGAGTGCTGATATACTTCATAGTACTTGTACATGGAGGCAGACTTGTTGCTGACGACGTCTTGCCTCAACTCAACCATCCGATAAGTTGAGCACCCTAGACATGCCAAACAGATTGCAACTATGACTATAATAATGCCCAGAGCCCCTGGTGCTAATTCCAACCAAACAAGGATTCCAACTACCAATAGAATGATCAATATGTTCCCAAGAACATGACAAACGATACTGGAAGTGATTTCTTGCTTCGTCATACTTGATTCTCCCCTTGTAATAGGGATTGTTGATTGGATACCACCCCCACTGCAGAATAGCTTTTGAAGGCTCCACGAATACCGAGTGATGTAGTTTTGTTTTCCTAATATCTCATCTAACGAGTGCACTCGGATTGGAGTTGGCAACTGGTTGAACAAAGGATTCCAGCTTTTATTTGCAAAGAAAGAGTATAGTCCTTCAGATGTCAAGTCTTTGGAGCAACACTTATTGAACTTGACCGCTGCATCGGAGACAGCAAACTTGTCATCTACCTGCTTGTAATATATATGTGTTCCACAAAGACGGTACCGCATAGTCTCTACAGATGCATCCCATGCTTTTCTTAGCCAATACATTATCCTAGCCTTTAAAGGATCGTCATCAATTAAATACGTCCCTTCATCTTCTTGCATCAACTCTAAACATGACCATACCTCCAAGACAACTTCACACAAACTAAACAAACACCAGAAGATAAGAATACTTGTAAACCAGGTAAGTAAGCTAATCTCCCACCAATTGCTGATCTTCATGAATAGTGTAACAACAAACGCCATAACAGGTATCCCCAAATAGAATACGAATGCAATCCAGTCTGTAGTAGCCACTCCTAAACCAAAGCTTCTAAAGAATGGATGTCCATAAAAGGTGTCAATAACAAATCTCGTGGCGAGTGTCATTCCCATTGCAAGTGAGTAGATCCATAATGGAACTGAAAGTAGTACCGCAACAAAGTCTAATGCCTTTACATTTCCATTGTCTGTTACTCCAAGTAACGTTGCCAAATCTATAAAGAGAAAAAGCAATATACAGAATCCCAATATAAATAAGAATCCCATAACGAAGATAGACATTAAGCTGTATGCTGAGCGGAGGAAGCTGAAGCTATATCCAGTATCATAAACTTGTTTGACCAACAAGGTGCTCTTTTTCTTCTCCTTGTTATATCCATCATCGTCTATATCTTGTTGTGGGGCATGCTCCTCTTCGTCACCATTAATATGATCAGCGTCAATTGTTTCTTCTAATATTAACTGACCGAGAGCTTGTTCATATATCTTAATCTGGGTATTGTTACGAAATCTAATACCAATACCCTGAGCTTTCAATGAAAAGTCATCAACTACATTACTTAAGATAGATGAGTCCGCCCTTTCAGTATCTGATGCTTTTTCAGATGAAACTGATAGCATTATTCTTGTTGGTTCATACTTTTGCTGATCTGGTGATGGAGGTACCAATTCATCCAAGGGCATAACTTCATCATCATTCTTTTCAATATCAAGATTTGATTCTTCCATAATTTTTAAGATTTTGGTATCAATTAGCTTGCCGCTCGACAATCTCTAAGTATTTTTCAAGCAAACCGTTTACTATATTTTGATGTAGTAATATCCTCCTCCTCGGTTATTAATGCTGTTGCCATGCAATAGGCCTAAATAGATTAGCATGCCATGAAGTAGAAATAAAGATATTTTTTAGGGTTCTCAAAGATACGGTACGGTAGCGGTATCCTTGCCTTACTACAACAAACGTGTGTGGCATGTTGATATCAGCAAGCATGGACACATTGAATTCATCATATGGGTTGTAATCTATTAAATTAATTGATATATTAATGTGTATCATGAGTAAGACTTGGAAGGAGGTGTCTAGTGTATCTCATCTCGGCCGTTGCCCACTCATTGATCAACTTCTCTCTTTCTCAGCTGCACCAGACAATTGCCAATGATAACAACAGTATCAAAGTAAATGTACTCCTTAGATGTAACACTCCCTGACTATATACATGATTTTCCATCAGCCAAGGAGGTATTTCACTTTCAATGGTTGGAGATGTAGGAGAATCTGTGGTAGGAGACGACTCTTTGGGGGAGGAATAGTCTAAAGGATTATGATTCTCTGGCCATCGTTGACCGAGAGTATCATATATTGGTGGAGTTGGTTGTGTCGGAGCTCGACTGGGATAAGATGTGTCAGCTTCTTCGGTAATAGCTGATCCATAACAGTTTTGGTTCACCAATTCACCACTGACACATTCACCTCGGATCTTGTCAAACTTTAGTTTTGCTTCACATAATTTAACAGTGCCCGCTTCACCGTTTGAGCAGTGCCAATAAACTATGCAATCTTTAGACGAATGCCATCCGATATACATTAATGGGCACATATCCAAGTCTTGCTTACAATCATACCGTAAACAAACTTGATCTTCTTGACATACTTCGGCATTACCAGTACAATCAGTAGCCAAACCACACTTGTCGTCAAGCTCGGCCTCTGAATTAGCACAAAGAAACGTTCCCCCATCCTCATCATTGATTGATGGCGATTGTGTATTCTTCTCACATGTATATGGATGACAAAACATACCATCAGGGCATCGATATTTCGAGCAGCTCTGTGCAGTATGGCATGTAGTTTCAAGTTCTTCTTGTTTAAATGCACAGTATAGTTCTGGTGGACTCTCAAATGATCCAAATTGTTCGTCGTCTTCTGTATTTACTGGTTTTTGGCTAGGTGGCATCGTTGGCCTCTTCGTTGTAGGAAGCATTGTTGGTGTGTCAGTCTTCTTAACCCCAGTACATAGATGATCTCCCCAACAGTAAGTGCCGTCTGGACATGGTGGTTCTCCCTTGTTGCATGTTACGGCATTGATACAATCAGTATCCAAAGCTGCCTTTGATCTGGCACAATAATTCTGGTTCATACCTATCTGATTCACTGGCTGATTTGTCGGCCTTCTACTTGGTTGTTGTGTAGGAAATCGTGTTGGAGGCCGTGTCGTGTCAGAGCACTCAATATATCCATAGCAGTTTTCTCCTTCTATAGACATGATGAATCAAGTGAGCTATGCAACTGAAATGTTATACTTTGAACATATATGAAACTTACCTGGGCACTCTTCACTCTTTCCACTTCGACATCTTTGACGGCATGCAGATGCATCTATAGGACCTGAGCCACAATAAAAGGTCTCCAGAAAATCATCTGGATCACCCACTGCTGCCGCTTCTCCGTCAACTTCCTTGTTGATAACACTGCTAATGATGTTACTAGCTCCACATGATCTATCATCAACATTAAAGCATTTTAGATCTGATTCACAGACACCTTCTGGGCAGTGATGTATTTGCTTGCCACAATTGTTTGCCGCATCTATAAGTGTTTTGCCACAGAAGAGTCTTGACTCATGTACCGCCGAGTTTGACCAGTCTTCTTCACTTTGGTCATTATCAATCCATTCAGTCCATTGTATACTCCATTCAGTGGGTGGATTGGTTGGTTGTGTAGCTATAGAAATAACTGGATGATTGGTAGGTCGTCGTGATGGCGGCGGTGTGGGAGGCGTTGCAGGACCATATGCTGGAAGATACGCGTGTCACAGTTTATGAAGATCAAGAGAGATGATAGTAACTCATGTTAGTGCATACGGCTTGCAAAGACAATCAAATGAAGATACATAAAGGCCAAATGAAGCACCCAAATCTTAAATACTTCATACGGAACACATGAATTCATAACATAAAACAATACTACCGCGGACTTTCCTGGTTTATTCTCCAATCCTAATCCTCCCTGTGATGGTATTGCTGGTGCCTTCTTCAACAGATCGACAATGTTACATCCTGGTAAGTAAGTGTAGCAAGTTTCAGAAGCCGAGCAATCACTATCACCATTAGGACAATGCTTTTCAATAGAGCAGTTGTCGGCAGCATCAGACCAACAGCTGCCACAGAAGCTCATATTTTCCACACTATCATAAGTAACAGTCGGTGTGGCCGATGGTACAAGATCTTTATCGAAGTAACAGCCAGTGTCTGCATAACAGGAAAAAGGCTCGCTGCACTCAGTACCCTCCGGGCAGTGTATAGAACATAGCTTATCTGCCTCTTCCCAAGTCCTCCCACAAAAGTTATGCCGTTTTGGGTCATTTGCGTCATATACAACCTTCTCTATTATCTCTGGTACATCATCAGCCTCTTCTTCTTCTTCATCATATTCAATATTAACATTATCACTAATAGAATCACCATGTTCATCAACACTAAAACCATCCACACCAGCCAAACCCTCCTTTTCTATTTCAGCTCTAACTAAATCTTGTATATTACATTCTAATACTGGGAAACAATGTAAGTTATTTGGACATATCATGTCTTTACACCAATGTTTTGGTGTACAATTTTCTTTTGGGAATGGTTGTGCAAATCTTGATGCACCTTATTATTCAAAAAAGAAGAGTCAAATCTAATGGTTAGATAATGCATTGTCGCACTTATCACATTCACATATCGTATGCACATATCATATGCACATATCACATACATATCATATCATATCATATCATATCATAAACTTACAAAATAGCAAATTACGACTGTCGGCTAAGCATAGACACATTAAATTCATGCTGCATTTGCCTTCCTTGAGAGCCAACTAATTGATAACTCTAATACTCTATGAGCCTGCATTGAAAGTTCGTGTATCTACGGCCAGACCAAGTATTTTTCTCATCTTACTGTCACATGACCACCATTATGTAAGGAGAAGTTAGATATGCCAACATTATCGCTAATCACTATAACTATGAATACATCTCTTTTGTACATATACATACCAGATGATAGTTCATATCCAATTATGGGCTTTTGTTTTGAGGAATATGATATATGATATAATCTTACACTTGCTTAGTCTCTATCATGTGTGTGTATTACCCTCTACTAAACTAATTTGACACTCTATTTGATGTAGAATTTGCTCTAGAATATGATCCTCTTATCAGATATTAGCTAACTCCTTGTATAGACATAGCAAAGGCATCTGAAGTTGCCCCCAAAAAAATCTATGTACAAAAGTTAGACGGTATCCTTTCAATATCATTTTTTTTCATATCACATAATTTTCCAAACTCATCCTAGAGAGCTCAGAAGGCGTATATTATACCAAATATACGGGCTTTATATAAAAAACGTGAGTACCTATATGCCATGCGCCACGGTTAGGTGCCGTGCTGGTGTTTTTACTTTGTTTGTTGGCCGCTGTGTATGTTTTTTTCAGCAAGTTAGAAATTTTGTGGCCTGAAGTGTTGTTAGGTGCATGTGGCCATAAAAGGTCGGATATGGGCATGATATCCTTTGACTAGATGTAAGAAGAACATATAGCACGTTCTTCATACTATACCGGGAGGTTAGACCGAGCTGGCTACGCATACATCCTTCGGATAAAGGCATGCGGTCTCCGCGGAAATTGGTACTTATGTGATCGAGGGACGATGTACATCATACGTGTTTAAATATGGGCATGTTGTCCTTCGATTAGACACCCCATACCAATCGCATATGCCTTTAGGGTACCCAGAGGCCGTACTACGAATCTGGTTTTACCATCCGCCGTCGGCATCATAACAAGAAGGTAAGTTTGTACAATAAATGATTCATTTTTATGACACGTATCGTAGACCCACCTTTCCATTACTCGCTGCCAACATCCTCCAAACCTAAGAAAATGACATGGATATACACACATCATCATACTTAGCTTCCACAAGAACAACAAGGTTGAGACTAGTCTACAAGTCCTTTCCGAAACACCAAAGTTAGGTGAATCATCATCCGAAATTCACATGTACCTTATGGTTGGAGGTCTTATACCCTTCTGTATATCCCTATACTACTTCTGATATCTTTTCAGATATTGGAGAGTATCTCTGTACACTGTGCACCGCTGTTGTTGGACAGATGTATGAGAATATGACGCGGTATCTACAATCATATCTTATGCACATGTGATACTTGGTATGATATACACTTTAAGGTCGAGATACTGCACCCATTATGACAATCTTTTGTTTCATTATGTTGTTTGTCGTATGTATTGGGTATATGAGATCATGTGCAGTCTATTCTCTGGCCTTGGTGGTTGATGACATATGATATGTTCACATAAGTATCAAATTTATGTTATGTTGTGGTGGTATTCTTTTTCGTTTGGCAGTGTTATAAAGGCGGTATAAAATTTATCAAAGCCTTAGTTAATGACGAGGCAATACGTCAGAAAAGTATTGTTCGGAAGGGTTTGGAACCAGTACCTTTTTACAAGATTATAAAGCCTTATTGGAACAATGTCACCACCAGACACCCTATCCACAAGCATTATCATCGAGCAAAGGATGTTATAGCAAAGAACAACTCCAATCGTCTTTGTGCATCTGATTGTCCACATTGTGCACTTTTTCGTCGTTCGGATGCTGCTGATACCACATCGGCTGATGGATCCACTTCCGTTGAACAAGGTACGTGAAATTGTTTTGGGGTTCATTTCTGTACTTATTGATATTTGTAACCTCACTCTATTCAATATTGATACGACAGATACCACTGCAGTTGATACCTCTGTTGATATGCCAGATGAAACAGCAGCCTCCCGTGATGTGACAGCGGTGACAACAGCAACTGATGAACTTCAGGATGAATCAATAGATGTTAGTTCCCCCCCTGCAGTCGTCACATCTACAACGACATCAGCCCGTGAAATTGATACGACAGCAACTGGAATAGCAGTCTCCCGTGATATGACAGAAGCGGCAACAACAACTGATGAACATCAGGAAGAATCAACAGATTTTAGTTCACTTTCACATCCCAGACTTGATATTATGTTTTCTACAATCCATCATGCCACTGAGACAGGAAAGAAGATCAGGAAGGAACTAGAAGAGAAGCATGGCAAGGATGGATGGAGGAAAGCATGGGTGAGGTTGGAGCGTCAAATCTCCCATTGTGTTCTTCTTTGTATCATGCTTCACATGCAGGAAGACTGTTCGGATGTGTATCAATATCTTGAGAGTTTGGATGAGGAAGAATCATCTAATACCGATAGTGATAGCCTCCAAAAAAGACGAAAATATCATTGTCAACTGATGATGGAACTTCACAATGAGTCAGGAGCCTCTTGTTTCTATTCAGATCTTCGTCTTGATATGTTCTCAAAATCTTCTACTGCTAGTCATCATGTATTCAAGAATCGCATGGTCTGGCTAATGATGCCTGGAGATCAATCAGATATTATCATTGACACAAGGAAGACTGAGAATATTTCTGCCATCATCCATAATGCCTCATCATTTATGGATTTGCTCCAAAGCTTTGCCCAGGATTTTATTCTTTGTGTTGATATTTTCGGACTTGATCATAACTTTTGGCATTGGTTGGAGAGACACTCCAAGTTGATCCAAAAACTTGGATTTGAGCTACCAAAGTGTGTCACCATCAAGAGAGGTAAGGAGGAGGTGAGCTTCATGGTATTGAGGTTGGAAACTCTCCCTAACGTTAAAAGTTTAGTTGATGAATGTATCAAGAATGAAAAGAAGTTGACTGACTTCGATCGAGTTGAACTTGCTCCGGGGAAAGCAGATTCATCCATCTCGTCAGATTATGGTATTAAGAAACTTCTTGGTGATACCAATGCCATTACCATTGATCATTACTTTCTTCCTTCCCGTGATGAAGACGACGACGGTGACGACGACAAATCAACTGCAGTTGACTTACTCGATGATGACGATGAAACAACTGTCGACTCATTTGATGATGATGAGGAGGAGGAGGAGGAGGAGGAGGAGAAGACCCCGAAAGTCAAGTCTTCATCCACAGCTGTCACCGAATCGGATCGTCCTACAAAGAAGGCGAAGAAGGAGGAGGAGGAGGATGGTAGTGGTAGTGATGACGACGAGGACATGGAAGGAAGTGACGATGAGGAGATGGAAGCAGTACCTTATTCCTGCTTTGGCAGGGTGCAGTTTACCTGTTGTTGAATGTCCATTATCTCTAAGTTGTGCAACTTTAATTCTTTCTCCAAGTAGTGTTTGGCACAAAGTTTGCTCCTGAGTATATAATTATTGCATCCATTGTATGTGCATTTCCTAGGATATCTTCTCCCTCCATGACCAATACAATATGCACCTTTTTCACCGACTCCATTACCCCTACTCAATTTTGTACAGCCATCAACTGCACACTTCTTCTTTCGAATGTATTTCCGTTTTCGTTTTCGTTTTGATTTGGCAGTAGTTGTTGTACTGGCGGTAGTATTGCATGTCTCTTTGACGTTTTTGCATTTTGCAATGTCTATTAAACCATAAATGGCATCTATTTCGTCTGCTCTTAATTTTAATGAATTACTCATATGTGTTTATCTTATTAGACTAAGATGCCCTGTTGTTCTTATTTTGTTTGCAAAATAATCTGGGTTAAATTCTTTCTTCCATCTCATATCTAAGATACAGGTAATAATCTACTACTCTTGAATTCTTTCTTCCATCTCATATCTAAGATACAGGTAATAATCTACTACTCTTGAATTCTTTCCTAACCGCTATTTGAGCGGCAGTTGGTGGTCATGGGAATAAAGTAACAGACCTGTTAGACCATACCAGCTCTTGGCAAGCTAAGGGGAATAAATTACCGAATTGCCCCAAGTGCAGACAGACAGGTATTGGCATTAATAGGAATACCGTTTCAATGCCTGTACAAGGAACAAACAATTTATAAAGCCTCAGTACAAGCTTTAGCTGTATAAAGTCTACATGTTTGTAAATTTGTGATGTGTACAGTCCTTGTTTGCAAATTTGTGATGTGTATGGTATGCTTAAATATTTGGTACTGTCTTCATCGTATCTTTATGGTAGGTTATATCTACACTGTCTTAAATATTGGTTAAAAAGTTTCTTTTGGTATCTATTTGGCTATAAACGGCTTTTTATTCTTAATCGGCCACGGACGGACAGAAAACAATTAAATCGGTTTGTAGTTACCTAGGCTAGGTAAACTGACAGCGTTTGGTAAAGGTAAATCCCTCTGCTGATGATGATGCAGCTGCTACTGACAATGATGATGACGAAGGAGCCGAAGATAGTAGTGAATCAAACGAGGAAATGATTGCCGAGGATACCGAGTCAGTTGATACCGAGCCAGCTGTAAATGCAGAGGAGGAAATGAATGAAGAGGATAATGTCAATGAAGAGTTGATCGAAGATGATACCACTGAGCCGCTTGAGCCAGCTGTGAATGCAGAGGAGGTCGAATCAGTTGCTGAGGAGGATGCCGAGGAGTCAGTTGCTGAGGCCGTTGATATGATTGAGAATCCGTCTCTATCTTTCAATATACCACATCAAGTGGATAGCGGCTTTCCTGGAATCGAGAATAATAGGAAAGGCAGCGGCTTTCTCACTTGGAAAAGTGCAGACAAAGGCCGCAGGGACAAGAATTTATGGAATCGGCAGTGGCAGGAGATGAGGCACAATATAATCCAAGTGATGAAGGGAATTATTACGGCAGATGGTGGTTGGGACACCGAAGAGGGATGGAACAAGGTGGCTGGTGATGAGGATCTTCGTGATTATGGATGGGATGCATCTATGTTCAAGAACGTATACAATTCATTGCAACCCGCTCATAAGAATCTCGTCGAAGATACCTTGAAACAATTTGCACCAAAGAAGGAAAAGACTGAGTAGAATTGATGTATCATGAAATAGTGTGGATGTGATGCGGTCAAACAACAAACAGAGTGAACAATGATGTGAACTATTTGAACTCTAACTTTCTACTACCACTCCTATGTAGAGGTAATAGAAACTGGAGGCCATGTGTGATTATGTTTATCAACCTTACTTGTAGTATCGTCTCTCAGCTTATAGGCTAAACCTAAGAATTCGAAGTATCTACCATGTCCTTTTGTACTATCACATGCTGTGTTTTTATAACATATTATCAGATCCTGATGGACAATGTTGTGATGAGAGACAATTGTTGGATATTGTGGATATACCCGCAGTTGGCAGGCCGCAGAAGTAATGATTTGATGGATCTACTCCAAATTCTTGTTGTGCTTGTACATAGTTTGGTAGAAGTAGTATGAGGATGAGATGCAATATCATTCTTCCTATTGTTGCAATTCTAAGTTGCAATGTTATCATCGATGCTTCATATCGAGAATTTATCGTATCTATTCTTCTCCGCTTTTTATACAGAGTAATCGTTGTATAGATATTTATGGTACAGATATACAGAAGGAACTCGACATAAGTACATCCGAACGCCACAATCTCTCTATTAAAGATCTTCTCCCATAAGCATAGGTACCATACCATAGCCTCTCTGCTAAAAATTTTCTCTCTCCTCTCGAGGAGACGGCACTCAGGTCACAAAGTCAAGTCAGTGATTGATTGAAAAAGGAAGATATACCTTGCTTGTTGCATATTAGATAGTCATAGGGTATACAGTAGATACAACAGTATGGTGGTGGTACCGTCAAACAGTAAAAAACAAACACCAATAAAATGCAACCTAAAGCTAGCGATTGCTCTCTTACTACTATGTGTTGCTACCATACCTTTATTTGCAATAAAACATTTACAATTGGATAAAGATAATGTTTTACATCTTGATCATGGTGAACATATAAAGAATCAACAATCTCTTCGAGCAGCAGTGGACAATAATATACAACAACAGTCTAATAATATAAAACAAGTATCATGTCCAAAATATCTATCAGACCCATCAATCTACAATCCAAATACAGAACTAACTCGAGATGAAACCAAGAGATTAACTATAACTGAACCGAAATTTTATATTTCATTACATTCACAATTTTATGATAAAATGCGCTATGTCCATATCATGAAACAGGAAAGCTCGCATTTGTTGTTTTTTTAAGTGAATTGTGTGTTCAACTTCAAGTCTCAATGACTTGGATACATCATTTGAACTTAGTTTGCCTTTGTGTGATTACTTTTCCAAATTATGTATACTAACAGATGTTGCTATCATCTCTATTCATCTTCATAAAATGTTATAACACGCATCTTTCAGGGTGATTATTATGAAAGAGGATTAACTTCATTGTTTCATGATATATTATCTTCCTATGATACAACAACTACAAAGTCAAAAGAAGAACGACCATTAATGTTGGATATTGGTATGAATATAGGTTGGTTTACTTTATATTCCAGAGCACATGGACATGATGTGGCTGCATTTGAACCAAATCCGACAATGTTCTTACGTGTATGTGAATCGTTGGAGTATAATCATTGGGATATTGATAATACTATTGAACTTTGGAATTATGGATTGGGTATAACTTCTGGAAAGTTTAACTTGACTACAGGTAATAATCCTGGTGGTAGTTCGTTTCATGAAGAACGATTGGCGAAAAAGTTCAGAAAGAAAATTGAAGTGGAAGTAGTAACATTAGACAGTATTGCTATACAGCAAGGATATTTACAACGTCATATATCATTAATGAAGGTAGACGTCGAAGGATTCGAGAACTTCGTCTTCCAAGGTGGCAAAACACTACTTTATAATGGGAATATAGACAACATCATTATGGAGAATTCAATACAGAATAACACTATTGTCGGTGGTATGGTCGACATGTTATACGATGCTGGATATAGAGTGAAAGAGATACGGACTGTCAATGGAGATCCGTATCATGAAGATTGGTGGAGCACGTTCAATCCAGTATTGGAAGAACGACATACTTCTTATGCTACTAATTCGAAGCAAACTGTTGTAAAGCCTCTTGAATCTGAGAGTGACCAAATTAAGTTCCTAAGCAAGGCAACAAGCAACATCTGGTGGGTGCATAAGAGATTCATTTAACATAAAGCTATCTACTACTATGTATTCTTCCTGCTCTTCATCCCGTCCGTCTGCCACTGTTCTGGGTATCTACATAATGAGTTTTCCATTCACATGAAATGAAAACTTGCATCAGATGATTGAACATCATCACCATTGATCATATACCTACTACAGACAGAATGGTGCGGATATATCAACTTTTGGCACTAATATTGTTGCCAAAAGAGGGGTATACATTGTCGGTTTCACAGTCGGTTCACAGAAGATCGTCGACAACACTTCAATACAGAAATGCAATATCAAATTATCAAGTGAAACATCACAAACATCAACTTTCAAATTACCATCAAAGATGTATAGACAAACCACTATATTCTAGCACCGCTGTCATTGACGCTAGTGATAGTAGTAAAGATGAATCAGTAACAGTTCCACTCTCAGTAGCCGCAGGCGTAGGCGTCGTTTCTTCACTCGTCGGGTATCTTTATAGTTTATGTATGAAGAATGGATTTCACTTACTGTGGTCGTCACTTCCATCAAAGCTACTCGGTGATGGTGGTATCAAGATATTAAATCAATATCCAGCTGCATATATTGTACTAATGATGACACTTGGGGGAGGATTAGTTGCAACATTATCAACATTGTACTTTCCCAATTTATTCTCGGCACATGATTTTGTTCATATCTTATCAAAAGAGGATGGAGCAGAAATGAATAAATTCCCATCAGTTAAGAATCATCTATTGCCAGTTCTGTTATTGTCATGTATCACATCTATGTCTGGCTTCAGTTTAGGTCCCGAGGCTCCAATGTAAGTGAAAGAAGTTATTTGTGACGTATGATGTGTCATATTATATGCTCTAGTTCTAGTGATATATGCTGTGCTGATATGTCTATACCAATACCTCTAATGAAATGATTTGTTGTCTATACTTATATCGATCACTAGGGTAACTGCAGGAGGCTTGGTGGGAGTATCTCTTGCGAGAAAGTTTGTTAGTACACCCGATGAAAAGACATCAGCATCTGTGGAAGAAACGTTAGCTTATGCTGGAGCTGCCGGTACATTGACTGGCTTTATGAACATACCTCTTGCCGGGCCAGTGTTTGCAATGGAAATGACTTCTCGAAATGCTGGTATAGCTCCATTTGCTGCAAAGAGTTGGGGAGCTGCAGTGGCTGCATGCTTTGCTGGACTTTGCTTTGTGAGAGGAGGACTTGTACCGAACCTCAATGTTGGAGGACACTTTACATATGGAGCTAAAGCAGCAGTGGGAACAATAACAGGAAAGGAAATGGTATTATCTAGCTTGGCTTGCGGTATCGGAGGTGCAGTTGTGGGTACATGTTTTCACAAGACTTTGACTTTTCTCAAGTCTGTGATATGGCCATCCAAATCAAAACCATCGAAGTCTGTGACGATTGGAAAGAAGACGTTGGTAGCATTAGCCATTGGTATACTGTCGGTATTCTTCCCACAGACCATGTTTTGGGGAGAGGGAAGCCTTCAATGTGTAGTTGATGGACAGTGTACACCCTTTTCAGCCACACCGCACGGTATACCAAATGTAATGACACAATTTGCAAAGGTGAATCCAAATGTGCCCTATACATCAGGAATGCCAGCATTGAAAGTAGGGTTGGCAAAGTTCTTTGCTATTGCTTTGGCTTCGGCAGGCAAGTTTCCGGGAGGGGTAATCTTCCCTTTGCTATCGAATGGGGCATCATTTGGACATGCATTCACATCAACTTTGAGTTCATTCATACCTACTTCTTCTTTGGTGGCTCCGTTAATGGTGATGAGCTTCATGGCAGCTACATTGACAAGTATCACAAGGACTCCACTAGCTACGGTATTGATTCTGGCATTATCAGCATCTGGCATGACACAGCTTAGTGTACTACTTCCTGGTGTTTTGATGGCTTCGTATTTCTCTTGCTGGGTGTCTGATAGGCTATCAAGTGAATCTTTCTTCAGTTATACTAAGTAGTAGATGATACTCATACTAAAACTTGGTTTATCTTTATTTAAGCATTAGAAGACACAAGACACATACTTATATCTGCTTACATTGGCGTGCCGGGTTTTGAACCTACAACTTGACTTGTTCTATACAATGTAGGATTGACAATTTCCTCAACCATAAATCGAGCCACATCCATCTTCGCCATATTGCCACCAACTATATCATTTGGATATATCTTTCCAGTTTCATCCCGAGTCTTCTTATCACCCGATTCTTGCAAGTAGTAGTGATTGTCAGGGGTTACCTCTTCACCTATCCCCACTGGTTTAACGAAAAGATAATCCAGATTACTTTCTTCATAAGACCTCTCCATTTTCAATAGATCCCTTCCTGCATGTCTTTGACATGTCTTGAATAATACACACATAAACTTCGAAGCCCAATGCGGCCAAGACTTTGTACCTCCATCGCCAATTGCAAAACTTGAGATTACACATACTCTATCAACTTTCGCTTCTCCCATTGCTTTAATTACTTGTTTATTTCCATCATACGCTATTAATCCTCGAGTTATCAACTCTTTATTCTTCCATCCTGGCTGTCTGTGACCGAGACAGGAAACTACTCCAGTAGCTCCAATGAAATGTTGTGAAAGATTTGGTTGTTCCTTCTTCCATGTATCAATCTTTACCATCTCAAGTCTTGATGATAAAGATGGATCATTGAATGGATTAGTATGACCTCCAGGACAGTTGCAATCCCAATTTGTTTCGTCTAATAGTTCTGGATATTCTGTTATTACTGTAACTTTATCGATTGTTGGCTTCTCCAAGGCGGCGAGTATTGCATGTCTCCCGACATCACTGAGGCCGCCTATTCATTATCATATGATGTACAGATGTGAGCATATATGTCAAAATGTGCATATTGCAATGGGTGTGAGATGTTTTTATCAGATTTAAAATACTAACATACTGCACAATTATCACAACTTACCGATGCCATATAGCACTACTAATTTCATTGTCAGAGTCTATATTAATCCAACTCATCATCACAATGAATCAATTGCAATGACAAAAATAGCTCGAGCAAAATCTAAAAGATACTTCATTCTAGCGGCACGACAAATTTGAACAGCCCGAACATGCTAAATTTGGGGTTCAAAGATCAAAAACAACAGAGGACTTCATAGATTACCAACACTTTACATTGGTAGTTCTATACTATGTAGGATTTAACTTGAACGAACCAAAACTGTTCCATCCACTTTGTATGGATAGTCAATTGTGATGCCTTGCAAGGCAAACCAATCAAGATTTCTCAATACCCAATGAAGTACCTTGTGCCACTCTTTCTTCAAACGAGTCTTCTTTAAAACTTCATTGAATAGTCTATTGCGCCATGGTATATACTCTCTAGGACAATGGTAGTACAAGCCACCTCGTTCACAAACCTTGGCTGTCGGATATACAGCATCTCCCTCTTGGAGATCACATTTCGCTGTCCGGTGATGCCCATCAAAGATATGATCAGGCAATACTTCACCCGACATGGCGCATTTGACACCAAGAATAGACGTTTCAAATGCCGCAACAGCTTTATACCTACGTGAACGAGAACTGTTACCTGAAAGTATTTTTGGTACTTCTCCATGAGTCTTCAACGCATGATCTGTCCTGGTTAGCAGTGTGAGAAGATGACTCCTCTCTAGCAACTCTTCAAAAGTGAGCTCACTGGGTTCGCATCTGCCATTTAGTTTGATTTTATCAATCTTCTTCTGCAATTCTGCTTGTGGCGAATTGTGATCCAGGTCAAAACACATGAGAGGAAGATACGCTTGGTCCCCCTCGAGCCCCATATCAAGATCATATCTCAAATGAAACATGTACCTCCGATGTCCGCTAGGGTTTTGTCTCACCCATTCTTCATCCATTAACCTGATGAGCTCAGGGCTGGGCTTGAAATCGTTTGTGGCAACACGGACCGCTTCATACTGAGCCTTTTCTACTCGTTTGCTTGCTTCCCACTCATTGATCTTGCCAGGGTTGTCATCGAGAAACTCTTCAAATTCTTCCATAAGTTTCTGAGGACTTGGAATGACTTTTTTCTAATATTTTCCTCTCTTTTTGGATGTACTTTTCTCTAGTTGCTTCTTCTCTCGTTGCTGCTTCTTCTCTCGTTGCTTCTTCTCTCGTTGCTTCTTCTCTTGCTGCTTCTCCTCATGCAGTTTCTTTCTCTCTTGCTGCTTCTCCTCATGCAGTTTCTTTCTCTCTTCTTCTTCTAGTTTCATTCTCTCCTCCAACAAGAACAACTCTGATCTTGGAACCCCCATCTCCTGAGCAATGTATTCGATTGCCTTCTCAACAGATCCAAGCAACCTGATATAACGTGGTAAAAGACATTTCAAACACTTTCTCTGTCCTTTCCATTGATTCTTTTTAAAGTGATTCTTTCCCAACATTTCCCCACACACCCCTTGACATTGCTGTTTCACAACTTCTCCTTCGGAATTGATTTCTTCTTCCAGCTCCGTCTCCTCACAACACTGTGTACTTACAGTCTCTTCGTCACGCTTCTTATCCGCCTCCTGTTCAAGTCGCTTCTTCTCGGCAACTCGCTTCTTATTCGCCTCATTTTCCTGTGCTAATAGCTGAACTTCAAATGATTTATCCCGAATCTGCTGTCTTAGAAATTGTAGATATTGCATCTGTTGATATTCCCTTTGTTGCTGTTGTTGAAGTAATTGTTGCTGTGCATATGCAAAATGCCACTGGCGTTTTTGCTGTAGTATATGAAGAAGTCTCTCTTTTAACTGTTGTAACTGATGCTGTTGTAATGACATCCATTGTTGAACAATTTGCCTCTCTTGTAGGTTCCACTGCTGTTGTTGATGTTGTTGCATAAGCCACTCCCTTTGTTGTATTTGTTTAGTCAAGTGTTGCTCTTCATCACTCATACTTTCTAATGTTGCCCTATCATAATATTGGGGAAATGAAAGTTGATGTTGCTGTTGTTGGAATTGTTGTAACAGCATACCATGATTACTGGGTGCTTGATCCTCGTATATTTCACTCTCTTTTCCGAGATTAGAGTTGTTCTTGTTGGAGGAGAGAATGAAAC
>Ga0214480_100198_pt1 | contig 29470 bp, 19 predicted proteins | sample M1_20Mar14CPVII9_3_FD_165042 | JGI IMG/M metagenome (GOLD analysis project Ga0214480, IMG submission 165042) | Marine eukaryotic communities from Monterey Bay, California, United States - M1_20Mar14CPVII9sort6BwellE17 | ecosystem: Environmental > Aquatic > Marine > Unclassified | place: USA... | reverse complement strand
GAGCTGATCCTATAACCTTCTTGTACATGAGATTTGGCTCTCTCAAGTATATACCAGGATATTGTTGTATATTATTTCTAATTGATTCGTCATTCATCTCTAATGGTCCATCTCTCAGCCAATTAATACCCTCTTGTAGTATTTGAGCATTTGGTAATACAGGCCTTTGATACTTTCTCATCATATCACTAGCACTAGCCCACGCTTTCCATCTAAATGCATCCGATAAGTACAACTCTGCTTCCTGTTCATTATTTTCGAATAGTTTGGAGAGAATTGCAATAGAGTCTTCCCAATCTTGTAGATGACCCTCTCTTTCTATTATTTCTTCTCTTATCTCTGGAAGTAAGTCAATATCGGTAGGCGTAGTAGATGATAGTACTACTGTCATTAGCTGTTTTTGTTTGCAGTGATTGTTCCTCGAACCGGGAGAAATGTTATTTGTGGAGAACGCCATCAACATCTGAAAACTGCAAAGCAAAATGAAACAACCACCAACGCCACTTGGTGATATTATTAGTATAGGTATCATCATATAATTTGTTACTTTGCGATGTATATTGTGTATAGTAGTTTCCCCTGACAGTGATACCTCAGATGCAGTATATTAGTAAAGGACCTAAAGCTCACTATTATTCGCCCAACATCAATTGATCAATATGAGTACGATATTTGAGACAAATATGAGTTAAGACAAGGCGTAAGCATATGGGCATATAATTTGTTCCTCTCAGTAGTTAGACTCATCACTCAAACTCTTATCAGACCGCCGATCTCAAATGAATGAAGGATACCGGAGCTAATTATTCTCGCTCGCTGACTTATTGCTAGAGGAGTAAGGCAAATGTGGTAACACAGGGCATGGCAATTTGCAGGACGATCGGTCTGTTAGTACTGTTATAAAATAGCTTTCTATTGAGAGCGGTCTAGTGTCATCCATCTAACTATCTACATTTCAATATAATATCTTTACGTACGAATAAAGTAATAATTACTGTTGATATCTCAAGAAGTAGAGAGTACCTATGATAAACCGAGGAATCGTCCTAAACCAAACTGCAGTTAAACGCTACCTCTCTTCTAATATATCAAGGTATTATTCGATTTTGAGTGGCAATACTGCTGGCGTGCTAGAAGATGAAAAAGATACAGTATCAGTACTGACCAAAATATGTTATCAAAATCAAAATCAGTGTATGATGATGTCCTCCACTCCCTTTTATGGAACGCCTTTACCTCCGTCTTCTCGATATGATGCTCCAAACAGTTCATCTGATACATCTACCCAACAGCAACAACACAAACAGAATCAACAACATATCCCACTACTTAGTCCTATCCAAAGAATAGCTACTTTAGTTCACTCATCATTAACTGCTCTCAATGACCCAACACGTGCAGATGCTGTGGCTGCAGTAGGAGAAGTTACAGGCTCATTTGCACTATCTAAAATGCTTGCAGGTATGGAATCGAATGAGGTTGGAAGGAGGATACTCAACGATCGGCCGATAGTTGATGAAAATATAGCAAAACAAGCTGAGATATTATTACAGCAACATAATGATGAAATGAGTACACCAAATGTAAATTTTAACAATCCAATCAATGTCGAAAGAACAAAGGGCATGTCGTTTGGTGCAGCCTATGCTACATTCCTTCAAACGCATAAGTTTGATCCCAATGAAAGAGATTCTGTACGTTTCATATCCGATCCTAAATTATCATATGTCATGACACGATATAGACAATGTCATGATTATTGGCATGTATTAACTGGATTACCACCAACAGTATTGGGTGAACTAGGTTTGAAATGGTTGGAATTGATACAAACTGGACTACCATTGGCAGCATTATCGGCCACGAGTGGGGTGTTCGGTGCTAATGGATTGAGGGCTCAGGAGCGAGAGATATTAATATCAGTATACTTACCATGGGCTATGAAAGTGGGACATAATATGAAAGAACATTCCTTATTGTGTACATATTATGAAGAGGAATTGGAGACTGATTTGGATGTTTTAAGGGAAAGGATGGGTATAGAACCTGCTCCAATTGTATGATGACGAAATCTTTCTCTTTACTATACTATTAATAAATGACATAATTAGAAGTGATACCTTTAGTCTTATATATCATATCACAGTAAAGTGAAGAGTATGATCAAAGCAAGAGTAGGAAGGCTGTTTTCCACAACCTGAGGACGTTTTAGCGATATAACGGATCAATATATAGGCTTGGATCATGGATAATGGATTGGGGAGTGACCATAGGTAGTTATGACAGTGGGTGTAGTAGTAGTAGTATATTGCAATTGTAATAGTGTCGTCTATTAATGAGGGTGATTTGAACTTGAGAGACGATATAATGATTTCAATAATAACATCGAGTGGGAACAATAGCTCAAATAACTTGATGCAGATACCACGTTCAGAATTGAGTAGTAATGCAAAAGAAGGTGAACAACAACAAAGAGAAGCTATACCCAACAATTTAGAAGACGAATCTTTAGAGTCATTGGATTCACTCTACTCTTCCAAAACGGAGGAGTCTTTAGACGCACTTCCTCCATTTAACTCGCCTCTTACACCTAATACTCCAACTAATGATACCGCGGATAAATCAAACCCACGTTCATGGAAAAAGTATGCAAGTGGCCGATCATCAAGTAACTCACTTGCATCTGGTAGTAAGTCTGCATCATTTCGTATTAATACCAAGCTATTCAAGTCTTCACCAAAGAAACTATTCAAAGGTAGTAGTAATAAGAAGGGGGTGGTTGCAACTCCTAATCAAGCTACAACAACTCAAAATACACCAACATCACGTCCAGTATCATCTATATCTCAACAGCAACAAACACAACAACTATCTCCTCTAACACCTATGAATAATACACGAAATGGGGATTCTACTATTGCAACAGAATATACAGCTGCAAGTACCAATTCTACTCCTACTGCAAACAATATTCATACTACTCGAAGTAATAACTCTACTCCTGAACTATCAAATAAATTAGATCATATAAAAGTACCTGTGATAGAAACACAGACACGAGAAACAAAACCAAATAATGATAATGAATTGAAAGCAGCTTTGGATAAACTTGGAAAGAATGTAGATGCATTAAAAATTCTCTCTCCAAAGGCAAGTGCGTCTTCTATCATCTCACCAACCGACTCGGAGATTGGGTATTCTGAGTTTTTGAAATTGATTGACTATAATAAAGATGGAAGAATGACTGAAAAAGAGGATGAGGCATCATTAGAAGAAGAGCAAGACGAGAAAGAAGAACAATCCAATGAATATGAATGTCAATGCTGGTGTCCAGATTTTCTTAGAAACATATTCTGCAAGTCAAAATCCGCAATTGTGCAGCCACAGTCAGTAGAGTATCAGGTGTATTTAGATGAAGACGAGGAACCTAATAATCATAATCATGTTGAGAAGGAGGAGAAGAAGTCATGGGCTGACGAATTAAAAGATAAAGCTCGTGTCAGGCAGATAGTACAGGACTGTAAGGTGAATGAATGACTGGGTACTACAGTTAGTTTTTAGCTACTTCCGTGGTGTATATAATGTATAGTCAATTTCATTAATTGGAATTGCAATTTGTTTAGCTTTTGGTATTGCTCTATATTCCTATTATTATGCCTTACCTCCAACAAATCACTAAGAGGCATTTCTATTCAAAAACGACTAAACTCCCCTCTCAATATTCCTCCAACTCCGATTAGTTAATATCCCCTTCTTCAACAATAATAACCCCCTTTCTTAGCGTTCATACTCTTTAGAGAGGATTTTCAAGATCCTTCTCAGTGTTAGGACTCTGTTGATAGGCAACTTCCGACTTGAGCTTTTGATAGCTGTAAAATGCCATGCAGTTGGAGAAATGATTAGACATATATAACCAATTGCATTAAATACTGCAATGTATATACATAAAACAGAAACATACAAACACAAACACACAACATACAATGCCAAAACACATCAAAACACATACACATAAAATTATAACTTACGCAATTTCAACATCAGTAGGCCAGAATCCTTTAGCCTTCTTACTCCTAATAACCTTATACATGTCTTCCTTCTTAATACCTAATGGTAATCCCCCAGTAGCAGTTACCAATGATTTTAATTCCTTCAAATCAGCAATTAACTCTTCCTCAGTCTTACTCTCGCCAGTTAATCTAGCCAATACTTCCACAAAGGCTGCCTTGAATTGTAATTGTTTCTTACGAAATTCCATACGTTGTCTTTCTGATTCTTTAAATTCATCTGTTGGTTCTGTTAGGTATGTTTCGAATGCTGTTGCAATTTGTGGTGTTGTTGTTAGTGCTGCTGTTACTGTTGCTAATGTTGTAGTCAACATAGACCGACGTGAGGTATTACTACTATCTGAGGAGGATACCGCTGATAAAGATGTTGTTGTTGTTGATTGTACTACATTTTTATTTATAGATAAAGGGAGGACAAATGCCCCTGCCTGCTGAGCAGCAGTAGATAGTAGGGTGAGTAGTAGGAAGGATTTCATTGTTCGAGTATGTCAGTAGCTAGCAAAAGATTCTCAATGGTCAATACAAAGTTGGGGAACATCAACGGGTATCTTTTATTCCCAAGGCTGAGCCCCCGCCCGCCGCCCGCCCTTCCGACGATTCGTATCAAAGTAGGCTCAATGAAGGAGGCTACTACTCTCTCTTTTGATATCCATAATATACTAAATAATGCGCCTCTATTATTCTAAATAATGCCAACTGATATATTAGATACAACAGAAGAGACAATGCCAACAGACTTCTTCAGAACGACATTTTGGAAAAGAAGAGCCCGGGGGGAGTCACGAATATAAGTATGACGATAATAATATTATGGTAGAAGGTGAAGGAGAATTTGACGGAGCCAATGTTGGAGGGGTTGAACAACAAGAACTATATCAAGTAAATTCAATGCCCTATACTGATCCAATAAACTCAAATAATTCTGGATACTATTCTGGCACTATTAACAAGCATACATCAGTACCGCATGGCCATGGAAGTTTTGCATTAGATTATCAAAAGTTGCCCATTGTTGGTGTTTGGAAGGATGGCATTATGATCCAACAAAAGCAGAGTAATCGATTGAGTAATGCCTCAAAAGAAGAGGGCGTCAATGCGGGGGATGATGTTAGCGTAATGACGGGTGTTACACAACAAGTATCAAATACTTCAACACCCACTAGCGGCACTACTACTAATAATAAGCCATCAATCTCAGTTCCAGTTGGTCATGTTAACAACTCGTCATTACTACTAGACGACGATGATGATGATAACGAAGGCGAGGATATGATTAATCAATTTAAAAAACGTTCCTCTACAGGATCCAACATTAGTCACAACAGTCATAACAGTAGTGTACCACCCCGACAGTCGGCGCGTATGTCCAATCCACATAATCTATCCTTAATACAGGAAGAGGAAATATCGAGACGCAACTTGTTAGATGGTAGTTATAGATCACAACGATCACAGCGGAATATGTTGGATAATTCAAATCGATCATCTTCTAGAGGGTTGGAGAATGCATTGGATAACTCAGCTAGGAGTGGTCGGAATAACATGCTGGCAATGAGTGTCGGACATACTGCTGCTGAGGATTATACTGGGGAGCATGACTTTAGGCATTCCACTGGTAGCTTTGGCGGCGGTCATTACTACGGCGATGATCTTGATGAACAGTGGAGAAAGCACGGTAGTCAGGGGAGTAATAATAATGTCCCGTCGTACTATGAACAACCCGATCAATATATCGATCCATCGGCATACAATGATGACATTGATGCATCGCACAGATCAACAGTAAGTACTACCTCCTCGGGACAACGTCGTGTATCCTTCAAGAATGACAAAGGCGAACTACGCAGAAGTGGGAAGATATTATCAAGTAACGGCAAGGGATTGTCACCAGCACAGTTGATAGCACAGGATTCAAAGTCCAATACTTACTTATTGGATGCAAGTGGTAGAAGTTTAGCCGAAATTGAAGCATTGCAACAGAATAATATTGCATGGGGTTCATCAAGTAGTACCGGCAGTACTACTCCCCAAGATCAACAACTATTGGATAGATCAAGCAGTAGTAGAACACCATGGGATAATGATGAGGTAACACCAACACCTGAACAAATTGAGGCATTGAATAAAAAGAATCGATGGAAGATTATACCAGTAAGTTTTGGTAGTAGGAAAACGAAGAAGCAGAAGGAAAACAAGATGCAAACATTACATTCCGAATCCATAACCGAACTTCAAAGAAGAAAAAGGAAATATTGTATCATTGCATTATTACTATGTATGGTAATTGGCGGTGCCGCCGGTGTTATATACTTTTTATTCTACACTAAGAATGTGCAAGAGGATATTATATCTGATCCTAGCTTCAACGCGACTAATACTACCGTTACCTCTCAACAACCACAAGATACTTTGAATGATACTACACCAGAGAAGGGTGAAACAATAAGTAAACTACCATGGGATGATGATACGCCTTGTGCCAACTTAATAATATCAATATTAACTGATAAGTTTGGTAATGAAACTTCATGGGAGTTGTTCTATGACAATCCCGAGGCCGATAGTAGGGAGAATGTTTTACTTGCTACTGATAAGAGAAAACGATTGAGAAAACACAAGGCATCTACATCGGCGGCGTCTACAACTAGTCGATACCTATCAGAAACATCAATGAGCAACAATAGTAGTAGCAATCCCAACAACAACGACAACGATGATAACATGACACTGATCTTACAATCAGGACCATACAAATACTTAGACACCACAGATCCTACATACATATCGAATATATCAAATCAATACTCATCACAAATATGTCTTCCAATGGGACAATACAAATTTATTATACATGATAAGAATAATAATGGTATGTGTTGTATGTATGGTATGGGCGAATATAAAGGACAGTTCGTTGATGATGGTAGAGTAGTTTTTATGGGTGATGGTATCTTTCAGAATATGGATGTACAAGAGTTTGAAGTGTCACGGGATGATATTGTCGCTTCTATGCAACTACCGACGACAACAATAGTTGATGAAGAAGACGATGGCAGCCACCAAACAGTTACAATACCAAGCACAAGTCCAAGCTTTGATCCATTATCATCAAATGCGACGAAAGATATCTCATCAGCACCTACTCCCGCGGGTAGCAATGATACCCTATCATCAAGCAGCAACAATACTACTACTACATCTTTACTCGTATTAATACCAGGTAATCTTACATTTACCAATCTTATATATCCACCTGAAACACAAGAGGAAAGTGATTTGATGATTGTGCTGTTAGAAGATACTATTCAAGATGTTGCTATCAAGGCATTGACAGAGACTGATGAAGATGATGACGATGAGTCGGTGAGGAAGGTTGTTATACAAGAGGTCAAGATACTAGGCATCAATGGCAATCCTATTTCTGATGGTACTGACAAAATCCCAGACGAACAAGACCCGCAATTTGAAGATGATCAAGTAAGATACTTGCAAACAGCAGCGAATGTCACACAAAGTGATATAAACTCCACTCTTGTTATGTTTAATCTTATCCTTGAAGAGTCATGTGAAGTCTGTGTCGAAGAAGACTTTGTGAATACAACCACAACGTATTACGAAGATACTATAACACCATACATGAATGATCAAGTTGCCAATGGGAGTCTAACTGACATACTTCAAGACAGAGTCAAACAAAACAGTGTCTATCAATCATTAAATGATACAACTACTTACAATGACCTATTTGAAGGCGTAGAGATTGTGGATGGTGAATTCAATGTCACTGTGGTGCAGAGTGACTTTGATTATACTACTTCCAGTTCTTTAGAGGACTCCATCATACTCGACGAGGTCAATGAAACTGATATATATTTATCAACAAATTCAACGAGTAATGTTACAGGTATCTTGAACACTACTGACTTCTCCTCCTCAAACACAACAGTATTCAATGATACCAATATACCACCGGGTACAAGCAATGTCACAACAACATCCTACTACAATAATACAGATAACTCAAACAGCACAACACCAATATTAAATAGTACTGATATCGAGCCATCAAATAGCACCAGTAATCTTACAACATCCTTCAATGATACAGTAGGCTTCTTAAACACAACTGATACAAACTCAACGACACCTTTCTCATGTCCCGATACTCTCAACCAGTCTTCAGTCATCAACTCTAAGTCCACTCTATACTACGAAGTAGTACCATCATCATCAAACACATCATCAGATATAAACAACAATGATATCTTCTGTGCACGTCTTGAGGTTATTGACATAGAGGACGGGTGGATTGGTATAGGCTTCTCGCCTGGGGGCAAAATGGAAGGATCTCAAGCGATTGTTGGAGTGCCCAATGATGGTATAGTACAAAAGTATACACTATCAGGCTACTACCCTGGTGTTATGTCTGATGAAAAGCAAACACTACAAGATACTTCCATTAGTATTGACGAAGAAGATGGAAAGACTGTGATGAAGTTTGCGAAGCAAATGGTTGAAGCAGATGAAGATGAAGTACCCATTATACACGATGGTGAAAACATACTCTTACACGCATGGGGTAATAGTATGTTAGGATATCATACTGGAAAGCTCTCGTTTGTGATAGATTTGTCTAGCAATCGTACTGAGGTGCCAAGTGCTGCTCCTTCTCAATCAAGTGCACCGACAGTATACAATCCAGAACTGAGTTATTCAAAATCACTGTTGATTGAAGGATTTAGTAACTCATCGCAATATGGTAGGGACATTGATTATTCTGATGGTATCCTAGCAGTAGGGGCTCCTGTCGCAGTCAATGAAGTTGACCAAGTGACTGGCGCAGTATACTTGTATACATTAGATTCGTTCATAAGCAATGATACTGCATCAGCTGAAGGTGAAAATGCAACCGTCATGCCTCCACAGCCCTTTAACATATTCTATGGTGTCTCGCCTGAAAGTTCTTTTGGTAGTTCCGTAGCACTATCAAGCAAGCATCTTGTTGTCGGAGCAAGGAATGAAGATAATGAGACGGGCGTAGTGCGTATATACGACATTATTGATACAGATACTGTTGTAATGAGCGGCGAGTTCTCGGAGAATTTCCAGGTGATAGATTTGGAATGTCTGTGTCAATATCTCGTGATGGAAGTGTAGTAGGGGCGAGTGCTACCAACGGTTTGATAGATGGGGTCACTGACGGTGGAGGTCGAGTTACTACTTATCAATATCAAGGTGAAGAATGGGTACAATATGGTTCGATCTTAGAGGGAGGTATGGATGGTGACGTATCATTGGACTTGTCTAATGATGGCACAGTCATGGTAATAGGAGCTACAAGAGAAGAGAAATCGGGACATAGTAGAAGTGCAGGGAAAGCAGCCGTCTTTGTAATTAACGACGATGGCACGGAATGGATTCTGAGACAAGATCTTTTTGGGGACACAAAAGGAAGTAACGACGGCACCTCTGTAGCAATCTCCGCTGATGGTGAGTGCATACTTTCCTTTTATCTTTATCTCTTTCCCTTCCACTGAGCTCAATCTCTTACTCACCAAATATGTAAACTCTCTACAACATTTTAGGGAGCGTACTGGTTGTCGGAGGGCCGTCTTATACAGCATTGATTAATGAAGATCCGAAGAAGATGGCTGGACGGTGCAAAGTATACGAATGGGATGTAAATACAAGTAAATACGAATTGATTCATTCAATTTGGGGACAAAGAAAGTATGAGAAGATTGGGGTCTCTGCGGCCGTTTCAGATGACGGCAATGAAGTTGCTTGTGGTGGCGACAAGGGAAGATGGGGTACCAACCACATGGGCGTGAGCGGAGATGTGAGATTGTGGAACAGGGAAAGTCTGAATAGCAAGATCTTATGGCCAGAAGGTGAAAGTCGTTTGTTTGTTGATGGAGGTCTATTTGGATCATCAATCACCCTTTCTAAGAATGGTCTGCTTTTTGTTGGTGCCCCGGGGTGGATAGGAAGTAACGAGGATTCGCGTTCTGGTTCCGTACACATCTATGATCATGAATGGTAGTAGTGGAGATGATAGTTTGTATGCATATATAAATAATTGTAATAGAGTTGTACATAAGTACTTGAACTTGGCCTTTACAGTTTGTGTTACAAATCTTTTAACTACCGTCTCGCTTCAAACTTAATACAAGGGAGCTTGACCTCCACGGTCGTATGCTGTTCATACGTGATGTCGCACATCTCTGTTACTGGTGATGTCATCTTCCAATCCAACACAAGTTGAGACAGTAGTACTCTTATCTCATTGCTTGCAACACGACTACCAGGGCATTTACGAGCTCCCTGGGAGAAGGGAGTGGCAAGGAAAGGGTGGTCTATAACTTCCGATTTAGTGCCCTTTCTCGACTCGACTGCATCTTTGAGCCAACGTTCCGGTTTAAACTCTTCTGGATCATCTACTAATGCTGGATTCATGCCGGGTGTGTACGATTCTAACAATACTACATTTCCTTTTTCCATCTTGCGTCCATGAATCTCCATTCCTTCGACATCAACAGTCTTGTTCAATGCAATTGCGCCCGTAGGAGTTAAGCGATGACTCTCCCTTATAATTGCATGAAGATAGGGCGCATTTGACTTACTAATGGTTTCAGTTGTTATCTTTCCGTCACCTATATTTGCAACAGCTGCAGATATTTCCTCATACAACTTCTCTTGAACAACAGGAGAACGAGCAATATGGAAAAGGTTCCATCCCAGCACACTAGAAGTCGTGTCTACTGCAGCAAACAAGCCAATGAAGGCAATTTCTTTCACTTCCTTTAACGAGACATTGCTTTCTTCCTTTTGTCTCTCTAATGCTCGATTGAAATATGATGCTTCTTCATTCTCTGTCAACTCACCTCGTTCCTTCCTCTTGATAAAGTCATCCATCTTGTTCTTTGCTATCTCCCATGCAGTATCAAACCCTTGGAAAGCAATCTTCATCTTGGCTGTCTCAAGCTTCATCAATCGTCCAACAATATTCTCCCATGGGCTAAATAACATTTCTATGGATGTGCCCAATCCTTGTACAGCTCCTTTCACAAATGATGCGTTCGCTGGTTCAGTTGGTGTGGAAATATCAGCAGTGTTCGATTTAATTCCAAGCATCATTGAGCTAAACATATCAAATGCACAACGATTGAAATATGAATTGATTGCCCCCTTCTCTCCAAGAGATTGAAGCTCGGCGGCCGCTTTAGCGCCTTTGGATGCAAGATCTGCAGCACCAGAAATGCCAGGAAGATACCCGTTAGCAGACTCAGGATGAAGAAGATCAGTTTGGAGGAAGGTTCTCACTCTCCTGGCAAAAACAAGACGTATATTTGAGTATTCAATCAACATGACAATAATAGATCTGCACACTGTTACACACCTCCATTCTTCTCCTCGACCATGGATTCCTTCAGTTATATCAAATCCACGAGTCTGAGACCATCTTTCGTTTACCCATAAGATTTCTGAACAGCATCAATGAGAAGTATGTTATGTAAATGTAGCATGTACAACAGATCTACTTACCCAACACTCCCGAAGGATATTTTCCACCAGCACGAATTATCTTCATATATTCTCTTGGATCATTTATAATGTACTGCGTTCTGTAGATATCATTTGGATTGCCCCCAACTAATGTAGACACATTAAATTAATAGAAATAGAGGAGAGTGTGCATATGATATGAGTAAAAGCACAGAGATCAGATACAAAGATATCAAACACTTACCCAATGATCCAAAAGTGTACCACTCTCCATACTGTTTGCTCATTGCAATCCAAAACTCATATGCATTTGTTAATGGATTGACGTTGGGTATTCCAGACAGTTGCGGAATCATAGATCCAATAATTGGGAATGACTTTGCATGTTGAAGAGTTGGTACTGTTCCCTTTACAAGCGGACTAAGTTCACGGCCATGAGAATATGGACATTCAGTCGCCATAGATTTAGTAGGAGCTAGTGTAGACTTCAGCCGAACCGCCGTATCAAATGCTGCAACTCCCATCCATCGCGACGATGATGAGGCAAATAATGTTCTTCGAATGATAATAGAGTTCATATTCTATATACCCCCCCTCTCTGACTTATCTCCCGTTGATAAATATAGCGGAAGAAAACAACGATAAGTATGGTATGGAAAAATAAGATGATTATATGTGATATATAAGTCTTTGCCATCGACAAAAGTTTATGATTAATTCACGCAAATTGCATGCAATTTTATTACATGTGTGAAAGTTTCGTAGGAACTTCATGAAACTTCTGGTCCTAACCTCGAGTAACTTAGCTGTTTGGCACCGAATATTATGGTTAGGATCATGTTATGCACTGAGTGATTGTACAATTATATTGCAAGAGAAACATGCTACAACATGTCTGAAGTAATAGAGGAGCCGGCGATATCTTATGGAGATGACGGCAGAGATATCGTCGAAGATATACTCGTTGTCACAGTTCCCTCGGGTGCCACATCCGGAGACCGTATCATGCTTGATATCGATGGAAAGACAGTAGAGTTTATAATACCACCAGGAGTCAAAGCGGGTGACGATATGGAAGTAACGCCTGATCAATTAATCGAACGAGGAGGAGGAGAATCATCTCAATCCAATGATGTTAACAATGCAACAATGTTGATAACAGTACCTCGCGGTTCTTCATCTGGGAATATTGTTACTATTGATTATAATGGTAGAACAATTGATTTTGTTATACCAATTGGATATAAAGAGGGTGAAGAGATTGAAGTAACACAAGATGAACTCGATCAATGCAATGTGTCTGAACCAGATAACGAGCTTCCAAAGGACTCTGTAGTTCATGCAAAAGAGGAGATAAAGGGGGAGCAATCATCATCAGAAAAAGATACAAGAGATGAAGATGTGGAGTATGCAACTGTTGATATCAGTGTACCTTATGATATTCCATCGGGTGAGCTTCTAACCTTCGAGTTATCTGATGGTAGAAGGTTTAGTGTCCCGATTTTAGAGGGAGTCTTTGTTGGAGACGTAATAACAATTCAGCTTCCTGATGTTGTCGCTGCAGGAGATGATGAGTATCTGACAGTCAAAATGCCTGAAGAAATAAATCAAAGTGATTCAATTGTACCTGATGACAGTCCTGTCATTAAAGTTGAGGAAACGATTGAAGAAGTAGAGGACAAGATTATTAAAACTACAATCGAAGAGAGAGAAGATGGGACAAAAGTTACAACTGTTGAGACAACCACAACACTCAAGGATGGGAATCGGTCAGTAGAGACTGAGACAATGGTTGAAAAGCCTGTCAAACATAAGACTCTTCGTGAAAAGAGACAACAAATGCTTGAGTGGAAGAAACAAATGGAGGAGAAGGAGCCGCCAAAGGAAGACGTCACGAGTACTACCTCCGTTCCACAAAGAAAACCAAAGCCAAAACCAACATCAGAGGTTGTAGACGAGGCTACAGCAAAATCAATGTACTCAAGTGCAGATGAATTCTACAACGCAGGTGAAGTCAGAGCTGGGGGGCGATATGCATACAATTATGGTATGCAGGCAGATGAAGAATATGAGAAAGAAGGAGAAGAAGGTATTATAAACCCATATATGCCAGAAGTAAAGCCAGCATTACCGGCTGATTATTATCAATCAAAACCTAAATCAAAAGAGAAAATTGATGTGGAAGCATCTCGAAGGGGGGCAATGTCAAGAAGCGCTGCCATTACTCAGTTTGAAGAGGATAGAGCAGCAGTTTTTGATGAAAACGGAAATGAAAAACCGTCTCCCTTTCAGATTATTGCGTTGGAGGCAGCAGCTATCGTCAACACGAGAAGGGCAGAAGGAGGAAATGCTAATCTCAATGCATTGGTTGCAAAGGATGAGCAAAGAATCAAGGCGCGGGTTTTGGGCTGAATTCAATATGTATATGAATAATAAGTAAGGATAAATAGAAGAACATTGATGCGTTAATATATATAGATTATCAATCAGTTGCTGTTGGGCGCTATATATTTCAAGCACTACCAGTTCCATTTCAAAGGTCATTTTTATTCCTGCCTCCTCCCCCAGCCCCCAACTATTGACCTCTGACCTCTTCTCTCAGTGGCGTACTTTGTTTCATATCACAAATAGATGCCTATAACGACGTTGGAAATACACTCACTCAATAAGAGAGTAAAGCTGGGTATCAAAGACAAACGTCATCACTGCTGCTGTAAGGTATTACATAGAAAAAATAAATACATACAAAAAATAATATCAATACACATCGGGGGCTTGCCTATATAATAGGAGAGATGGTGTTATTATATTAGTGTTTGGTATTGCAAGTTACATACCGGAATACAATTATCAAATATGGGTGGAAAACAGTCAAAGCAATGCTTGAAAGATGAAGAAGATTTTGACGAGACACCACTAACAGAAGAGGGTCATTGCAACATATACGATGCTGCTTTGATTGGTGATTGGGATAGGTTGATAAAGTTGTGTACGACTTCAGTGATTTTTGACGATGATAAAGAAATTATTGACGATGATAAAGAAATTATTGACGATGGCTGTAATGGTGATGAGAGTGACAATATAAATATAAATGGAGAAGGAGAAGTTGCTGATATAAATATCAAGAGTAGTAAAAAAGATGAAGATGATGTGCTTGGGATATCCATGCTCTCGTCGTCTCGAAGACAATGGATTGAAGGTTTAGATATTTTTGCTGGGGGGCATGATTATGATGGTTTTAATTTGGACATATCAATTACAGATGATAGATCATATACAGATACTAATGGTCAAAAGGAAAAGAACAAAGAGAAACAGTCTGCTGCTTCATCTCCATCAGATGTGAAGTCATTTGAACAACAGCAACCAGTGGATGAAGAACAACAGGAACCAACACCGTATAAACTATTTATTGACGCGAAAGGCAACACTCCTCTTCATCTAGCTTGTCGAAGAGATCCTCCAATATCAGTAGTAAGAGCTCTTCTTGCTCTACATCGCAAATCTGTATGGATGAGAACTGATGATGGTTGGTTACCTCTCCATTTACTTTGTCATTGTGGCTGTGATGTCGAAGTTGCAAATGAATTGCTATCTACCATGAAAGAAACTCAAGACAAGTATAATATACCGCAATGCAAGAATGATAAAGATGAGAGCAGAGAAGAAGAAATAGAAGATGTAGATCCACTACTGCCGCGAGATAAACGAGGAAGGACCCCGCTTCACTTAGCTTGTGCCTCCTCTAGATCACGACGACGTCCTGACCTTGTAAGACTGCTGTTACTACGATCAAATAATCCAAAACAAGCTGTTTTGTCCAAAGATTGGGTTGTAAGTCAACGATTAGGTCTACACCTAGCCATTGAAGATCTGTCTGTGATTATTGGTGGATTGTTAAATGATAAAGATGTTGATCTCAACATTGATAATGATGATGCAAGCGTCATTAGTCAAATAACATATGATACGAGTTGTATGTCAACGGTAAATGGAGAAGGGAGTGTAACAATTACTTCTTCAAAGGCAAACGGAACAATAAAACAAGCATCTACAACAGTTGGAAGGAGTCCATTAGTATTAGTTCAAGACGATTATAAAGAAGAACTAGAAGAGGTACTGCTTCCAGGCTTTAGTATGTCCAAGGCGCTGATAGCATGTCGTGGCGACTCTGTCCATAACGATGATGAAATTTCTACTTTCCATGAATGCTGGTCCTTGCTGACTTTGTTGCTTCTAGCAGCTGGCACTGATGGTCCAATTGACAGAGTAAAGGAGGTGTTAGGGAGTACTACAGGAGAAGGCAGCGATGAGTTGAGTTCCTTGAAGTCTGTACAGGATATAATAAATGATTTCCAAAGTATTCACAGGGCTTGCCAATCTCTCGAAGAAGAGTTTTGTCCCCCGCAGTTCAAAGAGTTAGCAAAGAAACTCTTGAAAGGGGAGGTTGACAAGAGAAAGATCGGGACGGTTTCTTCTCTGAGAGATCAGTGGGAGCAGCGAAGTACGGGCTCCGGCTTATAACTTTTTGATGCTTCCAGAGTCAGCATATATAATCTTAGTAATATTCTATTCATATCAATAGCTAAAAGTGTACTTTGTATATACATCTGCCTTATGCAAGTGTTAAGTTCCTTCCTTGTACCACAATCTTCCTAAGAATCCGGAGTTATACCAAAAGTCTGTCATAGGATCAGCCTTTTCTAACGGGTATGCTCTTACTGCTGCTCCATAAAAAACATTGATCTTATCTGTGATTGATTTCTGTATAAGGCCTGGCGACAACTCATGTCGACTAATTCCCTCCCCTTCATAGTTTGTAAATACCAAGTTATCATCACTTAGAGTCACATAGAATGCCTGTCTCTGACCACCTTGCAGTGGTATATCATGAAAGTCGCCCAAAGCGATTCTTGTGAACTCTGTCGATCCTTTCCCCGTAACAGAGCCATGGGAAATTCGAGCAAAGCCTTCAAAGTAATCTGGGTTTGAGTTGTTATTTATATCTTGCCATGAGCCTATTTTTGACCAAATTTCGTAGTGGGTAAGTGCATTAGTATCGAGGTACAAGTCCATGCCTGATATAGTCAACGATGAAACAGAAGGATTTATTTCAACATCAAAGAGTATACCATATGATTTTCCTCGGCTGTCACTCATTGCATCACCCTCCACTGTGACTAAGCTTTGGAGCGAGCTTATGCTAGTTGTGCTAGTAGTAGTAGCATGTCCATGATTTGTTGGAGATGGTGCCACATGTGGAAGGTCAAGAGTGCTGGCACTGTCAGGATTAGATTCTGATTGAGATGTCTCGTCTAAAGGAGATGACTCGTTTGAAGGAGAGGATACCGGAGGAGATGACATTGGAGGAAAGTCTTCAGCGGTCACTTCAAACGATGTTTCTTCGCTCGATCCTGTAAATACTCCTTGCGATAGAGGACGAATTACTCTGCCCTTTGATAGATTGATTCCATACTCGCCATTACCATACTCGCAACATATTCCATCTTCCTCGGCGTCATACAATATAAACTTATATGAACCGACAGGAAGACAAGTTTCTGCAATAATGGCATTGTAATGACTGCCAATTGTCTCTTCTTTATCGAAGTTGTCTTTGTAGGAGTAGGGGCCTCCTGATAATACAAGTCGAGGCTTTTCTTTTTCATTCCGTGAATATATTGTTGTATCTCTCAGTTGTCGCTTTTTGTTTGATTCAATTACCACTTCAACACTTCTTTCTCTATCATGACCGCCGTCCTTGAATTCGAATAACTTCCAAGAGGTTTCATTTCCAAACTGATCTGGTACTAAATGCAAGCTCCATGAAGCACAGTTGAAAGAGGACGAAGACGATGAAGAGGTATCAGAAGGGGTAGTACTATCATGCACATCATCTGTTGTATCTGACGTCGAAGATATTGTAGCCGAAGAAGGTGAAGGAATGACATCTATATCATCAGTCGTTACTTGAAATAGTGTGACCTGTCCGGCTCCTTTAAACACTCCTTGAGAAAGAGGCCGTATTACTCGGCCCTTTGATAGATTTATGCCATATTCTCCTCGCCCGTAGTCACAACAGATTCCATCTCCCTTTGCATCATATAAAGTAAACGTATACATTCCCACTGGTAAACAGGCAGTTGCCTCGATAATTTCATAATGACTACCAATAGCATCATAATCAAACTGTTTCTTGTACTTGTATGGACCGCCATCTAGTACAACAAGACCAAGCGAAGGATCATATGAAGTTCTTAACGTTGCCATCCCAACCCCATCAAATCTCATAATCTTCCACGTCGTTTCATTCTGATTACAATCGAGAAGGAAGATATAAGAGTCGGCAAATGAGTGTCTTAATACATGATAATGTGAAAAGAAAAAGTTCACTTACCCCAAACTGATCTGGTATCAAGTGCATGCTCCAAGAAGCACAAGGGGTTGTTATTGAATCTTCTCCTGTAATTGTATCGAGTACTCCATCTAGTGGTAAATCCGATTCATCGTTATCATCGCCAGATTCCGATATGATATTGTCAGGCAAGGATGGTATCTCTGGTAATACATCAATGTCATCTTCTGAAACTGTGAATGATGTAATCTCTTCAGTACTAACAAAATCACCTGGAGATAATGGTCGGATTGTTTTACCCTTTGATAGATTAATTCCATACTCCCCCCTGCCGTATTGACAACAAATCCCGTCCCCTTTAGCGTCATATAATATAAATGCGTATTTGCCAACAGATAAGCAAGTTGTAGAGTGGACCATCTCATAATGATCTCCTGCTCTTCCATTATCAAAAGCTTTTGTATATGAATAGGGGCCTCCTTTTTCAATTGGGGTTTCTTCATCATCATTATACTTGACAATCATCCATGATGTTTCATTTCCAAATTGATCTGGAATCATGTGAAAGCTAAAGGAGGCACATGGTTCTTTAATTGGAGATTCAATACTATCATCGTCTTGATTAGTTACCAAACTATTAGAGCTACCGTCTCTTTTGGTCATTAAAAGTGGAAATGTTATCACTATTGCAACCACTGTCACAAACAATATACTTGCTAATAACCTTTTTCGTATATTTGTGCATATACTTGGAGAAGCAACATGCGAACATGGTCGTGTAGATGGCATCGAATTATTAGGGCTGCTTGGATATAATGCACTCCTATCATTATCAATTGCAGATGATGACGTATTGTATCGGTCATCATGATACTCATCTGGATCATCAACATAGGGTATATTATTTGTGTATGGATCATTATCTCTATACATCCCTCTTGATGTAGAAGTATTGTAAATCTTGCCAGAATCATCTAAGTATGGACTTGGATGTTGTTGTGTAGCTGTATTAGGTGGCGGAGGAGGTGGTGGATATGCACGCATCATATCAAGTTCCTCCTCAGCTACCTCAAGTTTCTGTTGCAAGAATAACCATTCAGATGAGTTTGGTTTCAACTTAGACAAAGCCTGAGAAAGGTAATGACATTCGAGTTCTAAATCTTTCTCTTTAGAGGATGACATGTTAAATTGTTTTGATAATATGAATATGAATGTATCCGAAACCAATAGCCTACTAGCGCAATGACAAAAAAATACTTGAGATATTAGTAAATAAGAACTTGATTTGCGCTATCTGTGCTGCTATAATGACCCCTTAGCTCAGTGCCTCAGGCTCCACTAGTGCGGCAGCAGGTTGGTTATCATAAGTTGGACCTTGGGCTTCTTTGATACGACTTGCAATGACCGCAAGACAAAAGTAAAAAAGTCGGCGAGCAAACGTTCCTTGAATTGAATAGAGATTAGAGATTACTTATTACTTGCTGATGAGAATTGATAATCAAGGAGAGGAAGGAAGGAAGAGACTCAACTGGATATATTCAATAATAATACAGGTAGTATTGGGAAGAAGGATTTTAGAGGTGAGATTTGCAAACACCGCTGGATACGAAGATAAGCCACACAAGATACCCCGCCCATAACATAAGATACCCCAACCGTGCAAGTTTATGTCGTTATCAAGTGGATCTGATAGTGACGATGGAGGAGATCATCTTCAGTCTCATACTACAACTAATACACCCAAGAAGGATTTACTAAAGATTAAAGTATTATACTACAAGAATGGTCACAGTAGAACAGCGATAGGTACCAAAGGAAAGCTCCTGTTGAATGAAGACACAATATCTTTCTTTGGTAGAGGATATGAATATCAGTGGGATCTAACATCAATCACTGTTGAACAATTTAGGGGCCGTTTATATGGAGGTATATTTATACAAGGACAAAGAAAATGGGGACTGGGTATGGATAGAATTAGTAACCGAGGTGATAATAATAATAATAATAATAATAATAATAATAATAATAATGCGCAAGATCCGATAGTTGAATATACCTTCACAAAAGTGAGTAAACTTGCATATGATATAATACAGAATTCCATTGATGAAGCAAAGTTTAATAGTGAAATGAAAGCAGTACGCAGATCATCTATGCAACAAATAGCAAAGAGTGGTATTAGTTTGAGCTCATCTTTATCAGCTGTTGATGAGAATGATTTGAAACAACAAAGAGAATCTACTCCCAAATTATTGTTACCTTTTCAATATCTCATAATGATATTAATTACAATATTCTGCTTCGTTTATAAGTTAATCACTGGAAGAAGATATTGGGCACCAACGAGCATGCCACAAGCTATGCACGGAGTATTGAGATCGATTTACCCAATATTAAGTGTATCAAAGAAGACAATTCACGGTATTAAGATGAAGTCAATTGAGAAAGATATCAATCAAATTCAAACAAGATTGCAAGAGATACAAAGGGTATATCGTGAGCAGAGTGATGCATATCAATCTTCTGGATCGATTGCCGACGGTGGCGTTAGTAGCTCTTTTCATGAACGGAGAGTCCTTGTGTCGTGGCATATCGTTTGGGAAAAGATAAGATATGTTTTTTTCTTCTTTCGGCGTAAGATGAATCTACCTACATTAAGATGGATTGGTAAGAATGTGCAGTATCAATGGGGAACACGGCATCCTACTACAATAAGTAAAGCGGTCAAGAATGCAAACGAAAATGTAGTTGAATTGATATATTACATTGAGCATCGAGAGAAGCTGGCTTCAGAAGTTCGAGCGAAGATTAACTCGGAAGTGAAAGAGATTGAATTATTGTTGTTCAATATAAAGAGTATAGGAGAGAGTAGATTGGCAGCTTCGCCGTCATCAAAAGAAGATTAGTTTGTATATTACTGTGTGGAAAGACTTATGCATAGATGTAAACAAGTTGAAATGAATCTTTAATTCTTTAGCCGGTGTCTATTTTCTATGACCCAGTCTGCACCTTCACCCCTTCTCTTCGATGTCGGCGGTGTTTGGGGGGACGTTGTTATGCAAAAAGGCAGTCAACAACGAGAACAAGTGTCGAGTTGTATTTGAGCCTTCACTGATGGAGTGTGAACGGTTGGGATATGAAAACATTGAGAATTGCTTATTGTGTTGTATCAACTCATTAATCAATGTTTCTGTACCAGCATAGTGACAATTATCATCACCAGTTCCATGTACTATGAGCAAGTTTCCCTTTAGATTCCTGGCATGTGTAATGGGTGAGCCATCACGATAGCCCTCCACATTATCGGACGGTAAACCCATGTACCTCTCTTGGTAGATTGTATCGTATACTCTTTGATTGGGTACAGGGGCAACAGACATGGCAGTATGATACAGATCGGGGTGACGAAAGATGGCATTCAAACTCATTGATCCTCCTCCACTCCATCCCCAGATGGCTACTCTATCTGAATCCAAGTAAGGACGTGACTTTAAAAGGTTACGTGTTGCGACAGCTTGATCTGCTGGTGCATGTATACCAATCTTACGATAGACACATTTCCTCCATTCTCTACCCCGAGGTGAAGGCGTGCCCCGATTATCAATTGATACCACGCAATAACCTTGTTGAGCAAGCATTGTATGCCAAAGTGACGTCCGTCCGCCCCACATGTCTCTAACAACCTGCATAGCCGGCTCACCGTAGACATAAAGCAGTACGGGATATTTCTTCTTTTTATCAAGCGATGGCGGGTGTAAAATGTAAGCATCCAGTTCAACTCGTCCATCTTCTATTGGTATACGAAAGAACTCAGGCTTAGGTAAATTTCCTTTCAATAAACGAGCTCGAAGATCCGAGTTATCAGCCAATACATTTACAGTCTTATGATCTGGTAAACGTACGATATCTGTCAATTCCGGCGATGAAAAGGTTGAATAGACATGAATAGCGTACTTTCCATCCCGAGAGAATCTATAACTGTGAGTGCCTGGCATATCAGCAGGTGTGATACGTTCCTGGGGAGCTATTGAGTCAACATCATCACTTCCTTCAGACTGCTGTTTCAATTTAGTTCTGTAAAGATACCTCCGAAGAGGATCTTCTGGCGAAGCGATGTAGTATGCCCAGCCACCTTCCTCGTCTAATCCAGCAACTTCTGTGACATCAAATGTAGGTGGAGTTAGAGGAGTGCATGTACCCTTGATATTAACTAAGAAGAGCTGTTTCCACCCATTCCGTTCACTCAACCAAAGAAACTCTGTACCCCCTTGAAGAAAGCGAATACCCGATGACTCCTCTCCATACCAAGCAGCACTCTGTAACTCTATCCATGCATCATCTCGATCTGTAAATACAATCTTTATCTTGCCAGTTGTAGTATCTGCGATAACAACATGTACTGTATTCTGCAGTCTATTCAAACGTTGAAATACCAACTCGTTACTGCCTGGTATCCAGTCTAATGATGCAATATAATGATGTCTCGGATCACCAGGCACATGAATCCATGTAATTTGGTTAACCTTGCTGTCGTTGTCAGAAACTGCATTAGCATCATCGATAGCTCCACCTCCTTCAACTGTCACTACACCAATCCTACAAGAAGGATTTTGTTCTCCTGCTTTGGGATATGGTATTGGTATCAACTGAGGATATAGGTGATCTGTGTTATTTATCAAATTCACAACACGTACGCCACTCTGATCCATTTGCCAAAAAGCTATAGATTTGGAATCCGGTGCCCATCTAAAGCCCTTTCTTAATCGAAACTCTTCTTCATATACCCAATCGAATGTTCCATTAATTATGTCATTCGATCCATCACTTGTCAATGCAGTGATTTTAAATGTGTGTACATCTTGTACATATAAGTTGTTACCCATAACATAGGCAACTTTATTACCACATGGACTGAAGGTAGCAAACATCAAACTAGATGGTTTAGTATTCCATCCTCCCAATTGACGTAAATCTCTTGCAGTAATATCTAATACCCAATAATCACCACGAGTTTTCTTCCTCCACACTTTTCGTGAATTTGTAAAGATTAGTAATCGAGACTTGTCGGGTGATAATGCATAATCATCAACTGATAATGGCGTGTCATGACCAGGAGGTATAAGCAAATCAGATGAAACATATGTCTTGGTAGTGTTTGTTGATACGTCATGCCATACGAGTGCACCAACACTACCACTCCCCGAAGACGACTTTTCTACATTTTCAATCTTTGTACTATTGATACCAATACTTCCACCATAATTGATTGTTGTTGAATTGATATTGCCAGACAATACTCCGCGTGTTCCAGTAGTACCAGATTTGATAAGAGCCGTGTAACAAGATCCACTTGCCCACCATCTAGGTTGTGAAAATGACTCTGCTCTATACTGCTTGCCGACAAATATGGAATCCAAATCACTATAGAGAGGGTTGTTTGCAATAAGATATTATAGATGAGTAAAGATTCCATGGTAAGGACAGTAAAGACTCAGAGTCATTTAGATGAGGTAAGATTTTGAAAGATGTATCTAGAGACAACTTACAGTATCAAATCGTCGCCGCCATTGGAAGATTCTTCTACAGAAGTGCTACATTGAGGAGATGATACCACATGCGGTGGCTCTGCCGCCGCTGATTGTTCGTCCGCCATCAATTAGTACCAACAGTTAAATGCCAACTTTGTCTGAAAATTTTCTCACTTGTCGATAAGTCGTACTCCAAAGTTAGAGTGACATATGATATATACGATACTAATTCTGCTACTGATAGATAATTGAAATACCATTATATTGATTCAGAGCTATAGTAGATGATGCTTGTATTGCTCTTTCGTATTTTTTTCAATTGGTGGTGTCCCGGCCGATGGAATGAGTTAGGTAGATAGTAGTACCTAGAGAGGCGTATCGTACCTATGAGGTGTGTCTTGTTTGCATTGCGCATACGGTGTAGGATTGTTCGTCATAATTTATTATACTATGAGGTTCACAACATCTACCCAGGTAGCACCAAAAAACGATACACTGCAAACATCATCAACTCGAGCTGCTACTAATACGAACTCTATTGATGATGATCATGATAATAATACCGATGATAATAACAATGGGGTAACATTTCACAACAACAAAAACAATAATAGTAAGAAGTTTGCTGTAGTATATTGGAGGAATGGATTATCATTACCCGAGAGTGGTCATCTTTTACTGGCAATAAACTCGGGTACTCTTACATATAAAGGAATTGTTGGTACCAAGCTATCGTTTAATTTGGATGATGTTGATCTAAAAAAGACTGCTCGTATGGGTGGATTAGTTCAAGATGCATTCACCATACTGTGAGTTCATGATATGAATATGTGTTGTTGTTATTCATACTATACATTTCACACGCATAAATATCGTACTGTTTTCTCACCCTACTCTTTGATTATCATATTGTCATCATACCATTGGTAGAACTAAAGATGGAGATAAGTATTTGTTCTCGGCTGTATTGAAAGATCGAAAGAAGATCATTCAAAATTTAACAACTGCAATAGCCAATGTCAAACTTGAGAAGGAAGAGAAGACCTTTGATGAAGCAACATCTAATAATAATAAAAAGAAGAAGACTAAGAAATTCAGTATGCCTCCTGATGAAACACTTGGTAAAATGAACATTATTGCTGAAAGAAAGTTAAAAGGTGTTAGTCTTGATGATTATGTAGAAGTTGCGGTAAGATTGTGTGTATTTTATAGTTGTATTTTTGTTACATTGACATATCACTCATAAGAAAACTACTCGACACAACTCTCCTGCAGTGGTCTGAAGGTGATAAATCTCTGTACAAGCCGTTTCTAGAGAAACAAGGGAAAGATAATGTGACTGTTGCAGAATGGAAAGAAGGTGAATGTAATGGCGATTGGTGTGGCGAACAATACGCTAAACAGCGAGAAGTAACCTTTAACTTCTACAAACAGACAATCGGCAAGACCTTAGTTGATGTCAAACACACCCAACAGCTACGTCGTGAATCTGATCGGTGTATTGTACAAATTAAAATGGCTATGAGTGGTAAGTTATTCTTTATATACAGTCAATACATATATCAATAAATGCCTAATCTCTTATCATTCGATTAATCGTATTCAAAGGGTTTCCATACGCTGATTGTTTTGTCGTTGAAGTACGACATGTAGCATCTCGTGTCGGGGATAACGACTTACAGATACAAATTGGAATGTTTGTTAGATTTCTCAAGGTATATATGTTTTTGCTGATATCAATATGCATATCGAAGACCCTCTGACTCTTCACCCACATCTGCATTTATATTGATAGTCTTGTATGTTTGAGAACAAGATTAGGGTAAGATCTAGAGTCTTTTGTTTACTCTTTTGTTTTGACATATCGATTACTAACATTACATCACTCAAACTCTTAGACTAACACGGGAGCAGAAACAACCAAGGCTCAATTGGCGCTGCTAGAAATGATCGTTCAAGAATGTACAAAGTATGCAACGAGAGTGGGCGAAAGTGATGAAAGTGACAACGATGATGAGGTGGAAGAGAAGATTCAGAAAGTAGAAAGATCGGCTGTTCAGACTCGTCTTCCTATCCAACTGCCCAATGCTATTGTTGTTGCAATTGTTACAATCCTCCGTGCCTTTCTTACTATCTTGAGACCGTTCGTCAGGAGAGAGTCGCTTGAGCCATTATTTCAATCGTCATCGATTGAAGACGCTGTACAGAGTACTCGAAATAGAATTAAGGAGTTGGAAGAAATTAGTCTCAAATCAGTTGCAGAAAGAAGGAGAAAGGATATATCAAGAGAGATTGCATCCATGGAAAAGTCTGTGAGTAGAATTGAGACTATGATGGCAAATTCTACTCATTCTTAAAGTTATCAAGTCGATCCGGTGAGGGACGTTTTAACAGCCAAAGAATCACAAGTACTAATAGATATGATATCGTCCTTCATTGTATTGTATGTGGCGGATCATACCTCTCTTAGGAGGTATCCTCCTCTGCCAAAGTGTATCCTCCGGCCTGATCAGTAAGTCAGTGATGGACAACACAAGCATCACTAACTCAATTATATATAATCTATCCGCACTACATGTCCTCGATCCGCTTGAGGTTTTGTTTGATGTGGCATCTACTCATTCATCTTTTCGTTGATTGGCATTTGAATGGATATCCTCTTTCTTTCTTTAAAAACTCGAAACTACGTAGCTTGGGCTTCTCTCCTCCTACTTATGTAATACAATACCCTCTTCTCTCTCTCTCTCTGAACACACAACACCCCTCTCTATAACGATGGTGTTGTGGCGTCGAGCTGTAGTGAGAAATGCATCCTTCATTTCATGCTAAGAGTACTATATTTATGGCGCTGCAATAATTAGATTGTATGTATTAGGTAAGCAATAGATAGTTGATAGTAGGTACATTGATATGTTGCGTCGACTGCGGAGTAGTAAGCGTCGTGGTGATAATAACCACGACGGCAGTGGCAAAGAGTATAGTCGTCAAGTCGTAACGAATAATAACACTTCATTATCGACGGCGGCACCATATAGTGATAATACAAACACCATGCAGAGGTATAAAGTAGTAACACCACCATCAACAACAAGTAATAACGCCACTCGACACGAACGTGCCCGTCAAAAGTTGGATGCTCTATCTCGACAGCATTATGTCGAGCAATATGGTAATAATAATAGTGATAGTAATCAATATTATAATTCAACGTCAACAACACCGGCTACGACTCCAAGTCCTAATCGACGTACTCCAACAAATAACAAATGTGAAAGTGAGACAGAGTTTGACACATCATCTCAATTAGAACGTATCTCCTCGTATGATAAACTGATGAATAACTCTCCTACGAAGCAATATCATACTCGATCAATGCCTACTTCACCTGGCTATCATACAACAAATTCATACGATGATGAAGATGATTCCGAACATCTAAGCAGCTTTATGAGTAGTGGCATTGCAGCGAGTAGTAGTGGATTGGAAAGTTCATATTATTCCAAACATGATTTTCATAATATACCTAAAAAGTTTATTGAGGATGAAAGATTATTGTTGAATGATAATAATAATAACAATGGTGGTCAGTTGAATAATGCTTCGTATCAGAATAATAGTAGTAATGTTGATAGAGGAGTTGAAAGGAAGGAGAAGAAGAAGACAGCAGCGAAACGAGTTGTAACACCCGTTTGTATATTACATTCTAGTACTGACTATAAACCGACACCGCCGAGTAAGCGTCAAGGAGGTGGTAATAGTAGTAATGATCTGCAGCCGCCTTCACAGCAGAGGCGGAATGTTGCTACTTCAAAGGGAACAGCTGCTATATCTCCTACCTCACAGGTACAAAAGGAATTGATACAGAATGATTATGATTATTATCAACCAATACCACCAACGAAACGGAGTACATCGTTTGGTCATAAGAAGAAGTCGGAAGGAGGACAAGCTGCCGAACGTCGTCGCCGAGTTGGAAAGAATGAACATGAGCAACAGAACGAGTTGGAGGGGTATGATCAGCAGGCAGATTTACATTGGAGATTAAAGAAACAAGAACAGCAAAGGAATGATCAAATGCCAGATGAGCAAGATAATAGTAAAGAGTTTACTCCAGATACTATTTATGACAATGTGCAATCACTACCGGCGGCAGTGCCAGCTAGTCCATCACCTGAAAAGAAGAAGGAAGAAGAACAACAAGAGGAGGAGTGGGACTATCAACCCAAAGTAATGACACAACAGAGTAAGAATGTATATCTGGTACCAATTCATAGATCAACTGATGAACCTGAAACTGAAGTCGAAGTCAATGAGCGACTAAACAAAAGTGTCGACGCACCAGGATCCACGGCACCGACTGAGAAAGTCAATAATAACTCATCACACTTAATTGGTAGATTATTACGTCGTCAGGTTAATAATAAGAATAAACCAAAGGCTGCTAATAGAATGCAAACTTTTCAACAAAGACAGAATAATATTGCAACAAGTGCTATACAGCGTCAGGTCAAACTGGAGAGAAATGAGCAGAGTAATATAAAGAAACAACATCAGAAGGAAGAGCCACCATCCAATTATGATGACAGTAAGTTGCAACAACAGCCACGAAGGCCAGATCCACCACCCGATCCACCTGCACAACATGTATCAAAACAACCCAAGGCAAAGTATCGACATTACAATTCAAAGGTTTTAGATCGTACACAATCTATAACACAAGAACCAAAACATTTACAACCACCTGCTGAGTATCGTCATTATAGCTCGACAAAAGTCTTGGAACGGTCAACTTATATTCCAGCTTCAGCTGAGAAGCCAGCACAAGTTGAACAAAGTAATAACAAAGAACATCTGCAGCCTCCTTCTTCTGCTTCCAAAACAGTAGCAAGACAAGGAGAATGGTCAACACCACTACCATTCAAAAAGGTAAATAGTAATAATACACAATCCAACTTTTCAAGTTTCTTCACAACACAAACACAGAATACAACATCATCGAGTCAATTTTGGGAACAGGTTGAAAACTATGGTGGTGGTAACGCTGGTGTCGAGAAGAAGGAGGAGGAGGACTATTTTGATAGTCATCTACCAAATCAATCATCGTCGTTGAATTAACGTCCTTCTACTCCTACCTATGTCATGGAGGAAGAAGATGTACAACCATCAGCCAAGTCAAGAAGAGGCTCTGTCAGAGCAAAGTCGTCACAAAGAAGAAGGAGTAAAAGCAGAGGTCTTGAATCAATTAATGAGGATGAGATATCAAATGCCTTCTCACTTAAGTTACCAGTGCATAAAGATGATATAAGTGCATTAGAAATGAATGATTCTGCTACAGTTTACTTCCAAAAACAGCAGCAACAGGTTGGGGAGACGAATGATGTTAAAAATGATAGTGACTATTGGAAACAACAATACCTACAATTGAAGCAGCAGACTGAAGCGGGTATCGAATTGAGTAAGAGTAGAGAGGAGGAAATGCAACATCAAGAGATACTCCAGAAAGATACAGAGGAGTTAGAGCAGGAGATAATGGATGTAATTCAAGATGAAGAAGATGTCATTGAGGAGTATAAGGAGGAGATTTATAGAAACTATAACCCTGAGAATTATCAACCATCAATAGAAGAGGAGGACGCTGCCGACATTACATATGGTTCGGGACCCGAAGAAACTCATGACACCCCTATTGATAATGATATACTCTCTTATGGAAATACTGCCCAAGATACTGAGTCTGTAGTGGAGCAACGACGACTCAATTGTACTTCACCATTGGATGTCTTTGACGGTCTTCATGGTGTCGTTGATATGGATAATTGTGATTTTGATAGATATCATCCTAATAACCAAAAACAACAAGATGAAAGAGACTATGGTGGTGGTGGAGAGGGACGGCAAAGCCACCAAAAGCAGAGAGTGACAGCTTCAGCAATTGCAGCCGCGGCGAGTATGAAGTGTGCATCTAACACTGGTCTATCTCAAGAAGATTTGGATTGGATGTTTCATCAAGC
>Ga0214480_100197_pt1 | contig 29580 bp, 21 predicted proteins | sample M1_20Mar14CPVII9_3_FD_165042 | JGI IMG/M metagenome (GOLD analysis project Ga0214480, IMG submission 165042) | Marine eukaryotic communities from Monterey Bay, California, United States - M1_20Mar14CPVII9sort6BwellE17 | ecosystem: Environmental > Aquatic > Marine > Unclassified | place: USA... | reverse complement strand
GGCTTCGGCGTTACCTTGCGGATCGGGCAGTTTTATTATTAAGAACGACCAGTTTCGGAAATGCAAGCATAACCTAATCCCTAGGCCAAGATCATTCGTCGCTCTGGTGTTATTAAAGGTCTTAAACCGTGACCTGGTGTTAACGTCTTAAACCGTGACTGGTAGTGGGGTGTTGATAGTGTTCATCCTTCTCAAGATATGGGTATGAAGTTATTGTGTTGTGTGTGGATATTCTTGTTGTTTAGTCCTTCCACAAGGATAGTGAAGTCAAACCATGTGACTATTGGTACGGATTTGGTCAGTTATTACCCATGACGAGGGGCTAGGGTTCCCATCAATCAACAAAACAGAACAGAATACTAACCAAGTCCAACATTCCAACCCAAGCCGCTCTCATCCATCAACTTCTCAATCATTAGGCTCCGTTTGAAATATATTAAGTCGATGACACAAGTTATTACACAAGTGCATTGTCGACAGAATAGTCAGATAACAGAGGCCAACAAATGAGAGTTATCAAGCCAATCATCATCACCACCAACACAACTTCTCAATCATTAGACTCCGTTTGAAATATATTAAGTCGATGACACAAGTGACATTGTCGACAGAATAGTCAGATAACGGAGTCCAACAAATGAGAGTTATACAAGCTAATCATCCAACAACTCCTCAATCATTAGGCTCCGTTTGAAATATATTAAGTCGATGACACAAGTCATCATCACATGGAAACAAGAGAAGAAAACTAATGGATTGATTAGATATATGATAATTGCTATAGTTAACAACAACTAATAACAAGTTGATTCTAAACCAGTTCGTGAACTTCGTAATGGTGCTATCAAGTGCCATCTATCCATTAGGTATTGACGATTCCATTGCAACTCAAGCGGGAGCAAATGCTGCATGTGCTTCAATCCCCTGGTTGGTGTCAACTGGGTTTAGTATAATGTTTGCTGCCCTATTCAGCAAGGTATGTTTTGTTTGGTGATATCGTATCAAATCTATTCTTTTACTGCACATTTATATTATCACTAACATTTGTATAATGGGCTCTAGTTATGGAGGATCAATCGTGTCTTCAAGGCATCATCACGCATGAAAAGGGTAGTAGTAACGGAGAAAGATGTTCTAACGCCTTTTGTTGTGCTCATGACACTGAATTTCATCATCTTACTGAGCTGGACGTTGGTCGATCCACCTGTCTTTGAGCGCGTGTACATCGATGAATTGACTTCATATGGTAGGTGTAATTCGGAGGGTTCAGAATGGAAGGGCTTCATATCGGCGTTGGCCATACTGAACTTTACAGCGCTTATAATTGCAAATGTGGAGGCCTACAAGGCACGAAGCATTAATGATGAGCTATCTGAGTCAAAGTACATTGGATTGGCCACCTTGTCAATGTTGCAGATCTTCATTGTAGGAGTACCGCTTCTTGTGATTGTCTATCAGGATCCGTCGGCGTACTTCTTCATGTGGACAGGTATCATCTTCATTATTTCGACATCAATTCTTTTTCTCATCTTCATTCCAAAGATTCTAACTTGGAGGACACCAGCACCTACGAAGAGCTGGTCAACTTACGGTAGTGCCTCTGGTGGTGGTGCCGGCGTGTCGCTTGAACAATCGAACTTCACCAACCGGGCCTCAGGTGTTGTAAGTGAGGCTGAAAAACAGGATAAAGCAACAGATAAACAAGTGTCCTTGGACAAGCACGACGATTCTGAGACTCCGAAGGATAAACATGTGTCACTCTTAAACAAGCAAAGCTATACCGTTGACCGGGATAGTCTAGATTACCTTAAAAACCTTGTCCTGGAAGAATACAACGTTGATATAACGTCTGTCATATCAAAGCTTCTAGATGAGGAAGTAGATGAAAGAAGATGAGAGATAAGGGCCTGCAGTTAGGGGCAATGCAGTTAGGGGATTGATTCTTCGACTTAATCAACTTTGTGAAGTCTCAGCCTAATAATGGGTGGGGATTTCTCTCACAAAGGTGGATAGTTAGTTTCAAATGTACCACCCTAATTGGACTAATACTAACGTCTGTCCTTGTTGTGGATTTGTGCGTCATTCATTTCCACAGTGCACTTTCAGCATCTGTTTTGACTAGGGCTCGTTCACGCTTTGGAACCTCGTGACGGGTACACGTGACATGACCAGTACTGGTCACACAACCCCAAGTAACGTGAAGTTCCGTGACCAAACAAAATATACTCATAACCCATTAAGATACCGTATTATAACCGTATTTGGGAGATTTACTACGAATACGGTCTAATTTTCCCCTTTTGTACAGATTTCAAAAGTCACAAAAAGTAACGTGAGATCCGTCACGCTGGTCTCTCAAGGTCACAAGTCACAAAAAAGTCTATGTGACTAGTTGTGAACGAGCCCTAGTTTTGACACCATTTAGCGATAAAGAACACTGACACCGCTACCGGAGTTTCCCAATAGACTTTTTACTTATCTAAAAAAATGAATGGCTCTGCAATTGCAGTATTTAGGTTATGAGCTCTTCAAGTATTGGCTAATGTTAAGCAAATGTTGTAGATAACAGTTTTCTATACTACCAAATGGAAGTAAAAATGTAATTTCAGCACCACTGATAATCAATTGGATACGACTTCAACCGTTACTCAAAACTGGCTAAATTAGGTTGACATTCGTGGATTTTGCTCCCAACCACTACCTGACCATTCAGGCCAGATGGCAACTACTTCACCTCATTGAATTTCAATGGCTTTGAATCAGCCATTATGGCAAATAGTAGCACGTCCATCAATCATAATTGATCGTCTGGTAAAGTACTCCTTATATATAAAAAGGTGAAGAGTATATAGTCTTTTTTTAGACGACAACAATTGGAAATTAATTTATATACAATTTATTGTATCATTGATTAAGTATTGGTCAATATACAATTCAATGTGCATGCCTGTGCAAAGTAATTGCTACCACTCCTACTCAAGACCGTTAACTACTACTACCAGTAAAACAAGAGCTGTACGATTTGTAATGAAACTACCTCGTTATAATCCTCAACCATCCACTGCCGCCGCGGGGGCATTACGCGGAGATGATCAGAAGAATCTTCATGAGGATGATGAGAAGGTAACTCTTCCTCATCCTCCACGACAGCAACAACAACAACCAAGGAGGCATTCTGGATCATCAGCCTCTCTTACGAGACGATGTCAATCAGCCAATGCGGTAACACGTACCCGGCCGCGCACATCCTTCCTCCCTGATATGACCAAGAGTCGGTCACACTCTCAAGAACCACTAAGACGACAAGTTGGTGGTATTGGTGGTATCAACAAGACGGAGGCCTTACCCATTACCCCCACTGGTCAAGCTGCTAGACCGGAGGGTGAAGGTGTAGGTGCATCTGGTGCGAATGTTGATAAGGGTGATCTAACAAGGATGTATGACTATGCTACATGGAATATGTACGAGCGTATCGTCACTGCTAGACGACGTCGATTAGCTAATATTGATCAGGAGACGATATCGTCTGCTGCTACTACTTCCTCAAGTCGACGGTCATCAGATGTACCATCTGAATCTTCCTCACCAAGATCGAGTAATCAAGAGGATTCTTCTGGGAGTGTTACTACGGGTCAACAAGGTACGGAGGTAGTGTATACCACTGTACCCACCAAACAGCAGTCGAGTCGACCATCTCAGCCACAGTCATCCACACTTAAGAATTCATCAAGCCATGATGATTCAACAATGGCCACGGCTGATGAGACAGACAAAAGTTCTACTGCTAGTTCGTCATGGTCACGGACTGACTCTCCTGCTCAATTCCCTTTCCTTGCTAATGGTAATGGAATAGTGCCCTTCCCTTCACTGCAACGTCCGGTGAGTTGTCCACCAAGTGGGGAACACCAAGCTAGTTCAGGCGAAGATGAACATTTCATCTTTCCAATGGACATGTAAATATATATATATAATTGGGCTGTACTTTTTTGCCCGACGATATCCTTCAAGAAAATGTCCCTCAAGTATTGTAGAAGTTCTAGAGTTGATGGTAGGGGGTGCTAAAGCGCTACTTATGCTATCTCGATATTCCTTGCTATTGGAGTCTCGAGAACCCCCCTATTTATTCAACCGTCTACACAAGTTAGAGACCTTTTCATGAAGATATTTCAAGGCAACCATCCCTTCACCATTCAACCTGCACCCATGAAGATATACTCACCAAGTTGTACATTTTTTAGAGAGATCTATGTCCGTCTTCGTTACTTATAGAAGGGACTTATATATTGAATTTAGATGAACATCAACCCCCACATTAGGCAAATAGAGCCAGCTAGGCGAAGTTGCTACTTGTACATATACAAACATAATACGAACCTTGACATACAGTGAAACTTATTCACTGTGCCTTACTCAATAAACTAATGCGAGTCCCATAACAGATCTAAACTTTCTTCTTAGATATATATGTAGATAAATTAACTAACTAGACTAGGTGTGCATGAGCTACGAGCTCATATCAGAGGTCTGTGTAGGTGTAATCTATCCTGATCTGCATTAAGTCTCAACTTCTCTTGAACTTAGGGAGAGTCGAATAGCCTGTGTATCTTTTTAACAATTGATACACAGGACGACAACCACGCTATCAGGCAACACTTCTCCCCAGGGGTTCATATCAACTCCCAGCTATTGCTATGTAGTACTATGCTTTATTTGAAGTTACCCGCTGCTCCCGAGTGCGTGGTAAATGAAAGTTTTGCTGGTAACTATATAAAAGGTGGAATATGATTACGAATGAAGTGTATCAGTATGTCCCTCATGGAATGTATTCTTCGATCATGTACCTAGTAATAACAGCTTCAATATGAAATACTCTCAACCACTCTTCTCCCTATTGATATTCTCCCCTAGAAAAAGTGCTACAGCTTTCTCTCTCGATTCACTTGTCATCTCATCTCGTATTTTTTCGTAAGCCCGCAGTGCATTTGCATATTCAACTTTTGTAACAAACCCATTCATAAAACCTCTCTTGACGGCATCCATAGATCCCTCATCCCCAGCTCGTGCTGCAACCATAAAGTGTTTATATGCTCGATGATGATTGCCAGCTTGTCCTTCCAAACAGGCGAGATTGTGCCTTGCATCTAACTGCCCACTCATAGCAGCAAGTTCCCAGTAGTGTCTTGCTTTCTTTTTGTCCACTTGAACACCATTTCCATCGTCATACGAATTGGCTAAGTTGTAATATGCATCAGCACATCCAAGCTCACCTCCTTTTAGATATAGTTCATTAGCCTTCACCCAATCTTGTGGCGTACCATTTTCCCCAGTAGCATATGCCATTCCAAATGAATTAAACGCCTCTCCATTACCAGCATCCATAAGTTTTCTCATACCCTTCTTGATAATACCTTTCTCTGTACTGCTTGAGCTCAATCCCTATTGCAATATTTCACCATCTTGCATGCATTGCATGATTTAAGATCACCACTGTTTTCTTCGCCTTTGCCACAATTGGCACATACTGACAATGCAATACCGTTATTCTCTGATTTGCTCATATCTATCAATACTTTGCAATTTGTTCTATATCAAAGGATACGGTACCCTGGACTGTAATGCCTTCAGCCTTGACGAATATTATAACGACTTTCCACTGTTTTAATACGCCGCTATTGTTCTACCTTCCTCCTCACACAGCAGCACACAATAATCAATTAGTTTTTCATGGTAGTTCTTACTCAGAGGTATCTTTGGCGATCTAACGAGTGGTGGGAAATAAAGGCTCATCATTGCGGCTACGTGTACTGCGTGCCTACTACACCCAATATCCTATACCGTTGTCTCCTCTTGTATTGTCCTCCCCAGATGCGGTTTTGTACAGCAACACTGCTGGTTTATTTGAGTACAATGAGTGGTGGTAGATTAGTATCCTCATTTTCACGAGGTTCGGTAGTAAGATCTTCTTTATCTGCTACTACTCGGCACCACCAGCCATTTACAGCTGCTGCTTTCTCCACTACATCTGATAGATCTATATTAAACAAATCACAATTGCAAAGACATTGTTATAATGACATATCTTCATACAATAATAATAGATACAGACAAGGTACATCGCTCTACTTCTATAACTTTTCTACAGAATCAGATAATAAAACACCAAATGCAAAGGATATAGAAGAAGACGATCCACTATTACTACTTGATCCAAAGGCACCTCTCCGTCCACTACTCTCTGAAAATTGTCATGAGAATCATTTATCTCAATATACATTGCCACCAACACAGATCGGACAGGATGATTATCGTCCCAATCTTAAAAAAGGACAAAGAATTGTATCATTTGGTGACGTACATGGTGATATTGACGCGTTACGTAATTTCTTAATAACTGCCGAGATATTAGATCCAAATTCAAGCAATGAAGAGCCAATGTGGAGTGGTGGCGAGACGATATGTGTACAAACTGGAGATGTATTAGATCGAGGTGATGATGAACTGGCATGTTTTAGATTATTAGCCACATTGGCACGACAGGCAGAAAAGGCTGGCGGGGCATTATTGCTGTTATATGGTAATCATGAATCATTAAATGCGGCTGGTTTATTTCAATATGCCAATCCTGGCGGTAATCAAGAGTTTGAAAAGACAATTGGTGCACGAATTGATTATAATTATGGATCTAATCGATGGAGATTGCAATTCGCTGGTAATGAACCATCACGATGGGCTAGTTTTGAGCCTGGTGGGTTATTGGCTGAGAATATGTTGGGTAATATGTTAGTAGCGTGTTTGGTTGGGCGGACAGTGTTTGTACATGCAGGTTTAACTGCTGGTCATTTAGCTCCTGGCAATGATGTTGACGAGAATGGTGACATGATATATGGAGGGATTAGTAAGATTAATGAAGAGGCACGTGAATGGATCTTAAAAGCACACCATGGAGATAATAACAATTGGGGAGAATTCAATACTGTTGAGGAAGTTATTGCCACGGCTCAGAAACGTGCCAAGGTTGCTTCTAAAACCATGCCAGATTGTTTAGGAGGAGGGATTGGTGCCTCATCTCCAGTATGGATGAGAGATTATAGTCAACCAAATGATAGGGAGCCAAAGAATCCAGCAAAGGCCAAGAATATGATTAATGATGCGTTGAAAGAGTCAGGAGCAGACGTCCAACGAATGGTCATGGGACATACGCCACAACAGAAGATTAATTCTGCATTAGATGGAAAGGCTTGGAGGATTGATGTCGGCGCATCCAAGGGAGTAATGGGCGGCACTCCAGAGGTACTGGAAATCATACACCAAGGTGGAGAAAATGATGAGGATATTATTAACATACTAACAGTGGAAGGTGATAGAATAAGTGGAAAGGAAAGAGCTGTGCCCGAAGCGGCTATAATGGATTTCTTTGATATAAGACGTTAACTTATAATGAAGAATACTTTTGTATATAGTAAACATACAGATTAGACTTAGTAAATAGTACAAATTAGACATAGTAAATACTATTAACCTATGGATTGTCCTGCTTAGAGCACATGAATTCCTTCCATGCGATATTAGATAAACAACTACTAACCTAATCTCAAAATCAAATGCACACCACTGCTAGTATCAACAATATCACTCAACTGCCCAACTCGTAAACCAAACGAAGCCTTTTCAAAAGCCGGTTGCATCTTCTTCCTACCAAAGTAACCCAAGTCACCACCACGCTTAGCACTTGAACAATCACTTTCAGTCTTTGCCAATTCTTCAAATGTCGCGCGTAATTCCTTCTTATCACCTTTTGATTCATTCAATACTGATAATAATTCACGTAAATCACTAATTGCCTTTTCTTTCGTATCTGTAATCTTGGGATTTCGCCAGGAGGCCGGGCGTCTTGATCCACGATGTTTCTTAAGTATATGTAGTACACGTACCTCTTTTGGATCATGTGATGATGACGATGAATGATGCCGATCACGTTTACTACTACCACTATTACTACGACGTAACTTCTGATCCTTTTCACTACTACTACTAGATGTCTTGGCACGTTTTTGTGGTGGTGAGGGTTCATTACTCTTCTTCTTATCGGGTGAGGTAATGTCAGAGGCACCGCGTTTTAATATACTTTGTACAGCCATGGCTGCAGCAGCCGCAGTAGCATTTAAACTCTCTTGACTAACTGCCGCACTGCTATCAGTAGCAGCTTGCTGACTATCCACTACAGGCGCTGCTGCAACAACAGTGGGGTATTCCCATTGACATAAGCCTGTATCTTGATTAAAGTAATAAAAGTTACCAGGCGATGAAATACTTGGCTTTAAATACCACCCGGCTGGTAATGCATCAGGTGGTGGATGTTGTTTTAACATTAGTGTGGTAGATTGTGCAGTAGTAGCGCCGCCACCAGCCTCTTGCACTAAATTTGCAATAGCATTTACATCAATTTGATTATTATTGTTTGTATTTGAGTTTTCTCCAGTGGGTTGTGAAGTTGGCTGTTTCATGACCTCATCGTCGTTACCAAATAGGTCTTCTTCGTCATTATCTGCCATGATAGCCCGGTGTTATTTAGATATACCTACAATATCAAACTATATTATTAACCACTAACAGCATAATGCACAATCGGCTTACTTTACACTTTTTATGAGAGTGTAAATTTTCGTGCACAAGATGTAACTATAATAAATGTCTCCTATTATTCGTGGATTAAGCAGCAAAGATATATACTCAGTATATAATACAGTGAACACAGTGTTAGGCTGCCATATATGATGTCTTTAGAGATCAGTGTTAGTTCATTTCAATTGGTAGGAGGCATGTGACGAGATACCGTTCGATCGCTTAAAAATATTGAGGTGTTGATTTGCATCTGATGAGAGGGGCTTTAATAAGGGAGAGGTTTCAACTAGTGTGATATTAAAGCTTATTATTCTATATCATCGGAATTATTAGTGCTCTTTAGATTGGTACTACTACGTGCAACAACTTCAACAACTCCTACCCTTTCATTTCGTAATCTTTTATCGTGATATTAAAGCATATTGTTCTATTAAATAATGTCTTCTCCCATCACATTGAATGTTGGCGGTACCAAGTTTATCACTTCCGCATCTACATTAACAAACAACTCAGCATATTTCGATTCGCTGCTATCAGGTCAATGGGCTGATTCTCAACAGGAAATCTTCCTTGATCGCAACCCAGAAGCGTTTGCTAAACTATTAGATTATATGCGTGACAATATTATCAAAGTTGAAGATATTGATACTAATGTATTAACATTGGCAGAGTTTTTAGGTATTGAGAGATTAATCTTAGCGGTTAAGATTCGGTGGTATATCAATATTGGTAGAGGGCCAGTTATTATTGACAGGAGGAGGAGGGGCGACCAAGACGAACGAATTGCAGAGGCATTTGATAAAGAATATGGAGGTATATCAAAAGCCATATCCACTGGTTTATATCCTTACTTTTTGAAAAGAGATGATAGCAATTGTGAGAAAGATATGGCTGTTATGACCGTTACTAATTTTGGAACCTACAACGTGTTTCTACCCGACACAATCCAAATTACCGAGGCTACTAAACCCCCGATTAGTATAGAAGGAAGAGAAGTTATATCTCCTAGTCTTGATGCTGGGAGTGGTAATATAGTGGGTGCTTTAAATTGGCTTCAACTAAATGGATATACCACACATGAACAACAACTTGCCTGTTACAATGACTGGGGAAATCAAGTGACATTTTCTCGTAGAAGACACAATGCAATGATGAGCAATACTGTTGGGGTATTAATCCCGTCTGAAAGTGATCAACAACCCACTCCTATGAAGCAATTTGCATTGTTTATTGAAGACACAGATGAAGACACGCAGAAATTCATAGCGCCTGCCGAGTTCAGTGAAGATCCAAATGTCAGAGAGGCAGAGTTTGGATGTAAGGTAATTGATCCTGTACGGGACGATGAAACTGGTTGTCTCGAAAAGGGATGGTTAGAACGGAATGGTTTCATTACTCATGAGAAGACCTATGACGACATTTTCCCCCGCTGTATCAAATTATTAGTAAGAACTTTTTTCCCAGAGGATAATGGTAATCAACAGGGAAGACTTTACTCTCGCAATATCCAAAACACAACATAATATGATGAAGGATAATCTCTATTAGAGCACGTTACAGTATTATATGCAATCGCTTACTCCTTTGACTGTTTTAAATGAATACATAGACGTGACAAATGACAATTCAGAAGATACTGATAGTCTAAATATTTTGTTTCTAGGGTATCCTCTTCTTTTATGATACCAATATATTGAATGATATGTTTATGTATTAACCAACTATAGAAAAGAGACATAAGAGGTACATTCTAGACTTCCAAGGCGATCTGAAACTAGGTAAACCTCACAGAGTACTCCGTATGTCCACCGGACACCTTCAATCGATCATAGCTTAGGATACCATTAGTAATTTTACACTTTTTACGCACGCAATGACTCACTCACTCATGTAGATGTTTATTCTCATGATAATAATATGATTACTCCATGTTTGTGGTTACATCACAATATCTATAAATGAAAAGCAAACATACTATTGTTCTCCTTCTCCTCTTGCAATACTACACCTACTACATCTACGCATTTGTATCTACGGCTTTTACTAATCGTCCAATATCATTATCAAGTCAAATGGTAGCTCTACCGATAACTTCCGAGGAGCCTGGTAATCTCTTGAAACATCGATTGATAGAGGGAGGTATTGTTACCTCATCTAATATTAAGATATGTACCGAATATGAATCATCAAGTGATAGAAGCTCATCGGTACACGTCAAAACATTAGTTTGGGAAGTTTCATACAATGAAGAGACATTCGTAGATGACGGCGGCAGCAATACAGTATTATACATTGTTACAGCACAGAAAATGACAGACAGGGTTGATATATCATTATTACAAGAATGTATATACAATGATCAACAGTTGAGTTCCAAGCATCTACTTCCAGAGCATCCGTCACATATTTCCATATCAATGGCACCAACAGAAAAGGCAGAACAGTTGACAGGCTTTAAATCTGGCTGTATGCCTCCTATTGGGCATACTATCCCAATGAAATTATATGTTGAACAATCAATTGTCGAATATGATATTGCTAGTATCGGAAGTGGAACCCTGGGACATAGTCTTGAATTACCTATGAAACAACTCTTGAATGTTGCAGAAAGTAATAAGCATGGAGTTATAGTAGAGAAGTTCATTCAATCATCTAGGTCTGAATCTCCATCATCAGTCATCATTCCTCAAACCAATAATTACAAGGAAAGAAAAGAAATTAGAAGAAGAGCATCAGAACCGAAGGATAGATTGAAACAGTACAGATCTCTGACTAGTATCGAAGACAAAGCGCAACTATTACGAACTACATTCCGTAAGAAAGGTCGGGTAGATGCATCGAAACAACTTATCGACGAAGCCATAAGAGTTAATGAATTCCAAAGCCTAATGCTGACATATGGCACAGTAGGGGTTAACAAGAATGCGTTGCATCTTTGTTCTTGGAAAGGAGATTTCGAAGCAGTCAAGTATATTGTAGAGATGTCCAAAAAGCATTACCCAGAGATGGATATAATCAATACTATATCAAAGTCAGAAGGGAACTATGGCAAGACTCCTATCTTCTACGCACTGACACAATGTCGTGAAGATGTTGTTAGGTATCTCATAGTTGAGGGTGCAAGTTTGTTGATCGTAAACAATAAGGGGCAAACACCTTGTAGTATTGCTGTTAGTCATTTAAATGAAGATGCTTGTCAATTCTTGTTTGATGTTGAGGCGGAGCAGCTGAGAAACGGGGGAGAGTTTGTAAACTATCGTACTACCCATTCTGATTCAAAGCTATATGGAGACTTAGATCCGTGAGTACCACTATGCCAAGCAATATGCTTCACTTTTGCCTAGCTTTTAACACATGCTCATCGCATCTTGTCTTTTCCTCTATCATAATCAGGCGTTTCGATATTGATTCTAATAATATGGGAGATGATATCTCAGAGCAACTCGAAGAGTATAGGGAATCTATTGAAAATGGATGTCATCAAGATATACCCACCAGCTTTTCACCTCGTAGTCTCAGACCGACGGTAAGATGGTGGAAAAGGGAAGACAGGTCGTTGGAGAATGCAAATAAAGAAGGAGCTGGACAACTCACCTTTACACAATCTCGTGTATCTCATCCCAAAAAGGTCAAAGCCGACGAACAACAACAATCTCCTCATAAGAAATCATTACCTATATCAGATGCACCTAAAAAAGTACAACTAGACATTGATTCGTTAGATCCGTTGACCACCGAGGAAGTTCTTAAACCACAATCTACCACTGATGAAATCAAAATCATGGTAGATAGTTCAGAATCGATAAGAGTACTTGAATTAGAAATTGATCATACAATACATCATGCCAAGACACTAGCAGAGAGTGTAGACTATTCAGTAGATGAAGTTGTATTAGAATCTGTTTGGGGTCTAGATGCTGAATGGAAACCGGGCAAAAATTGTGGAAGCGACAATCCTGTTAGTACATTACAGTTAAGCACACAGAGATGCTCGTTCCTAATCGACTTGCAAAGTCTTTGCCAGTCCTTACACCTTGAAGACTCATGTGACGAATCGGCTCAAAGTGAGACAGAGTTGGAACTAAATAGGATTCTTTCAAAGCTATTTCAAGAATCAAATATTCCTATCATTGGGTTTGGTGTGCTAGCAGATCTCGGCAAGATGGCTGCATCATTTCCTCATATGCCGTGCTTTAGTCTGTACAATGGAGTAATCGATTTACAGATAGTATCATCAATTGTACTACCCAAACCTGACGCTCAATTCGCATCAAGTTTACAAAAGACAGTGGCACTGGTTCTTCAAAGAAGACTACTCAAAAAACAACAATGTTTTGATTGGACGACAAGGCCTTTATCATCAGAGCAGATAGAGTATGCAACGTTAGATGCAGCTGTACTTCCATATCTATTGAAGCAAATAATGGGAGATAATGTACTCGAAAGATACAACGGTCAGCTTTTCAATGAGTATCCACATCTCATATCCAATATCCGCTTTACATTCTTGCAAGATACCAGTGAGCCAACTGGAAGTGAAAGAGTGCTCTGGGAGATCCCTATGGGAAAAGTAACAAGTTTGTTCTCAAAGCAGCTAGCTCGTCAATGTTGGCCTGCATCTTCTCCATCTATCTCTGACTTCCCAACAAAACGGGTGCTTCCTGCTGAGCCTTTGAAACCTACATTGACTAAGAAGGAACGTGCTCATCTGCGAAAAGTAGGCACTGGAAAGAGACCAAAACCAGTGCAACTCAAGGACCTGACCGGCAAACTTGATGATCTTCCTAAAGTAGGAACTGTGATGGGATATACCAAAGATACTTGTGTACATCGAGTACTTGGGCATGAATTCATCAAAGCTCGACCAGAACGCACACATATTGGCTTCAACAGGAGATCAGGTGTAAGTGAATTGACCAATTGCTATGTGTTATTCTGCAATTTTGGAGGCGTATATCGATCTAGTTCAGGCTTCTTGAAAGAAGGAAGAGAGTTCAGATTCAATCTTAAATCAAACGACAAAGCAGCAAAATCAAGTGAAAAGTCACTTTATGACTTCTTCTCTTCGTGGCGGCAAGAGGTGTTCGATAAAAAGATATTGCTTTTTGCTAGAGGCAGTACCAAACACAAGTATTTATATTGTGGCGAATGTAAGTACAAGGGGGTCTTCCCAACAGAAGATGAATCAATGGATCTACACTTGAACCTTATCAACTACTCGGAGGTTGTTAGCAAAGATGATTCAGAGGAATTCTTTGAGCTTATTCGGATAGGTGCTGCAGAATATCCTTCTATATAGAATCAAAGTCATAGTAGAAGTTCAATTACTATTACTATGAAGTGCTACCCAACCCGTTGTTCTTCATTGATGTTCTAGTCCCTCTACCATTACCTTTAGTAGTCCTTCTGGGTCATCGACATGCACCCAATGTCCTGCTTTATTTAACGTATGTAAATGTAATCTATATCTGAACGAGGGTATTGATTCCAACTCTTGTATAATATCCTCACTCCACGACTTGTTTTTACCTGCCATTACTAATTGTATAGTTGAGTTATTCCTCTTCATATCATCATCATTAGAAGATGGATGTGTAATATCATGTATCATCTCTGTAAAGTCTTGATTAGAGAAGTTTTGCACTAGTTCATTGGCAATATGCAAGACAAATATCCAGTCCAGTGCATCATCACCATTATCTCTAAGATTCGTTGCTATCCATTGCGCTATAGCCTTGTTCATCTTGTGTTCCTTTACTAGTGTATCAATTAACCAAGTTTTGGATGGTATTGGAGTGGGCAAGGATGATATTGCATTTAAAACACCATGCACAGATGGATCGGCTTTGCCGGGCACCGAATCCAAAATCCATGTTTGCCTTGGTGCTTCTATTTGTTGAGTATTATCTGTAGTACATAGAACATGGCTATATTGTAAAGCGATACGTCCCCCGAGAGAATGTCCACAAATAGCTGTAGGACTATACATTCCTGTCAAACCAAGTGGTTGAAGTGTATCTTTGATATCTTCCACACAGGAACTGAATGTATGTGGTTGTTCAAAGTATGATGGATCTGACGTCGAGTTGCCATGTCCTCGAATATCCAGTAATAGTGCATTATAATTGGGTAATACTTGTGTCAATTTCTTCGCGGGTGTACGTAGATTCTTTGCATTCCCCAATAAACCATGTAAGAATACAATAACATCCTTCCCATCTTCGTGTACACACTTTATGATCTCATCATCATTTAATTTTGATTGTTTGCCATCGATAATCCACTCATACGCCAACGTTGGTTTATTATTTACATTTGATGATGCATATCTTCTCCCTCTGCTATAATGCTTTGATACTGGTGATGTATAATAAGTAGTAGTTGTATTGCAATTACGTCGTATGAGCATATGTTTGGTTTGTGAAGATACCGAAGTAAACTTTCTATTATTAGAAATCGTAGCCGTCAACTCACAACCCTTAGCTACCGACCGACGAATTACACATATATTGCGCATCATACCTGTTGTTCTAGTAGCGGTTATCATGGTTGATAGGGAAGAGTAATCAACTTGGCGTTTTGCATTTTTTATTGGGGCGGGGGAGGATACCGATGAAAAAGATCCAACTATGGTTTGCAAAGTAAGGATATAATAGGCGGATTGATATCTATTGATGACAATATCGATTACAAGGTGTGTGTGGTCTTTACGGCCGTCTGTGGTGTCGCCATCGGCGCTCCGAAGGCAAGCTTCATTATCAAACCACAAAGTAATATCAAACTCAATCTCTGCATCACAATCAACACATAACAACGCAATAGAAAGTATGTGTATACGATCCATACCACAACAATCAACACAAAACTACCATGCAATAGGACGCATTTGTATACGATCCATTAGCTCAACTTGTCCTATCCTACAATATGAAAATAATGCCAAAGTAGTAGATAATAATCCGCATATCGCAAGACAATTATCAAAACCATCTGATACTGCTGTAAAAGCCAAGCATAAAGCATGGTCAAAGATTGCCAGTAAGTTCCAGATTGGTTATTCGAAACAACAGCACGAGAATGGATTAGATTATTACAACTTTGCACCCTATGAAGATAAAGGTCTTGCAATTATACATACTCGATCATTCGATGCTAATGTATTATTAGAAATACGAGATGTACGTGTCCCAGCATCATCTCATCATCCATCATTTACTAGATTGGCAAAGCATCGTACACATTTGATATGTTATACCCATGCTGATTTGATTGATGATCGTACACGTAATCAAGTTGAGCAATGGACGCTTAAGTATTGGCCAAAGTCCCAATGTGTATTTGTGGATACACGAGTAGGAAAACAACGAAATGATGAGGTACATTATTTTGATGAATTACTAGACACCTTATTAGATACTATGGATAAACGGGGAGGCAATGCCACCGCACTTACCGTGGGTGTAGCAAATGTTGGTAAGAGTTCAGTTCTGCAGGCATTACTTAGACTATGTCGAAGTCGTGATATGATACCAAAAAAAGGTATAAAGGTTCGTATTTCACAAAAGAAGAAAGGAACAAAGAAGGCAAACATGCCTGGTATACTTGATACTCCAGGTAAAACTCGGGAGATTACTGATTATGTCCTCCGTGATAAGCCTCGAGCGTTCTTTATGGACGTCCCGGGTATCACTCCACCAATATTCGTATTCAAGGAGAGGCCAGCTGCGTGGTTTGCCTTCGGTGCTGTAAATCTATTACCGTTGGGTAGAGATGCTGCTGATGATATTGAGTTATATAAATCGTTCTGTAACTACATTCTCACTTGTGCGAATAGAGATCGTGTATTCATTTATGTTGACAAACTGGGATTAGATGGTCCAACGAACAACATTGACGAGGCATTATCTCAACTTGCCAATGGTTCAAAGTTCAAGCATCTAGATGAGGATGAATTATGGTTAAAGCGTTGTGAGCTCTTTCTAAAGCTATACAATACAGGCAACTTTGGTTCATTAGTATTGGATGATTTGAAGAAACCATGGAAACCTTTTACATTCAAAGATGAGCATTATAAAGAGAAAAGAAGCCATAATAATGACGATGATGATGATGAATACTATTCAAGAAGAGATAATAGCGGGGCTGACCGAAGAAGAAATAGAGATGAGTCTATTGGAAGAAGATCTAAGAGAGACGACTGGAGAGACAAAGATGAGTGGTTTCAAACTCCTTAGATCATATGACAGTATCGCCACTAAAATAACTACTGCATCGCAACTAGAAATTTGAAAACTTCTCTATGGATGCATGGGTATGGCTATACCATATCTTCATCATGTTAAGCCATCTCATTAGCAACTAGCATCAATTATTCCTAAATCCTAACGCACATAGGTATTCCATTTCACTCACATAACGGACGTTTCATCGCCATTTAATCTCGTGAATAAGCAACCACCAATTTTCCCCATTGCTTGCATTGCAACTATTGTAAATTGTACCTACTATTTATTCAACCATGGCAAAGAAGAAGCGGCAACGCCCTATAATATCCTCTACTGCCACTGATGAAGATGTAGATGATGACCAGCGTGTAGGCTGGTCATCAATACCAGGGAAACGTCTAGAAGTTGACTTAAAAAATAAAGATGATGATGCTGAACAACAGCTTCTTCCATCAAAGGGTGGCAAGAAGAAGCGTCCCCATCCTACCACTTCTAAACATACCAAAGATAACACACAATATGGTATTGAAGATGAAGATGAATTTAACAATTTAGAAAAATGGACATCACATCACTATGATAATGATTCATTAGAAGATGATACTGATTTATATAATTTAGATGATAAATTTGATGTTAGTAATAAATATGATGGTAGTATGGTTGATGGGAGTAATGATGCTGGTATGTTCCTAAGGTGAGATTGTATTTGTTTTGTGTTGAGTTTTGTGTATGTTTTGTGTTGTGGGGGGTAAGGAGTTAGGGGTTATAGGGGGGTTAGGGGCGGTGCTTTATATTTATGTGCACATGATATGCTCACTTCCAAAATTTACCCTCTTACTTAACTTTCCTATACTATTAGTCTGGATGTTATACCGGGAGATGCATACAAGGTAGAAAAGTCAGGTGATGAGAATAGTGGATTTGTTACCAAGGTTGTCTTTACTGATAAGAATGACGAGGATGAAAAGGTTGATGGAGATACAAAGAAGTCTGCAAAGAAGGATAAGAAGAAAAAGGTTAAAGAGGCTAAGGTTGATAAATTTGATAAACCTGCAGCTGCCAAAGATAGCGCCGAGCCTACTAAAGAGGAGACACCAGCATTAACCAAGAAGGAACGTCAAAAGATTAAACGTAAGCGTAAACGTGAGGAGGCTAAGGAACGTAAACGATTGAAACGAGAGAGTGAAGGAGAGGAGAAAGAGGGACAGTCTGATGATATGAAGAAGAAGACTTCGTCTGCGGTACCATCAAAAGCTGTAAATGAAAGTAAACAAGACAATACAATCGAGGATGAATCGACACTCCAAGAAATAACAGCACTACAAACATCATGGTCAATACAAACATCTATAACACTCCATGAAACACTAGCAACAGGTCTACATAAATTGCAATATACATACCCCACGCCTATCCAAGCGGCTACATTACCTGCAGCTGTATTAGGTAGAAGAGATATAGTAGGCGCAGCACCCACCGGTAGTGGAAAGACGTTAAGTTATGGATTACCAATATTGCAATATCTATTAGACAATGTCTCCGCCCTTCCCACCAATATACAAACCGCATCAGCAGCAGATGGTAATAAGAAATCAGTTCAAAACCAACCACTCCAAGCATTAATCTTAACACCAACACGTGAATTAGCTATACAGGTTACATCCGAATTAACAAAGGTATCAATGAATATAATTAAAATTGGTACAATTGTTGGTGGATTTGCTGAAGTGAAACAACGTCGTACATTGGAAAGGATTCGACCAAGTGTTATTGTTGCCACGCCTGGTAGATTATGGGAGTTGGTAAGTTGTTCGTTGTAGTGTGCTGTGTTGTTGGCGTTGTTTGTAAAATATAGACGGGGGCGAGGGGTAAATCAATGAAGATATTTATCACACTGGATTAGACTCCTTGAATTGAAGTTTAACCTACTTGTGAAATTAATTCATACTTCGTTTGCACGTCAGTCTGAGATTATATCCCTTTTCCATGTCCTGTGGCTTTTTGGATTTGCTGTTTGGGTGTCTACTTGACTCACTCACTAATCCTTACTCTATTACGCTCTCTATAAAAACCCAATCAGATGTCAAGCAAGGAATACACACATCTAAACAACCTATCTCAACTACGTTTCCTGGTAGTTGACGAGGCCGATAGGATGATTAAACAAGGTAACTTTCCTCAACTACAACAGATATTTGAGATGATTAATCAAGCCAACCCTCCACCACCCGAGGATGACTCTGACGAGGATGAAAGTGACAGTGATGATGAGGAAGAAGAGGATGGATATGAACGGCTAAAGAGTTTGGGTGGAGTTCGAGGTGAGGCTCGAACGGTCATGCTTAGTGATTCTATACTTGAAGCCATTGAACGTGAACGTAATGGTGGTGGAGGTGCGGGGAAGAAGGGGAGTGATGCTAAACCAAAACCTATGGAAATGGATGATGATGAATATGAAGAGCAACAGGCACAGCTCCTTGGCAATAATGAAGATAGTGATGATGACGAGGTAGAAGAAGAATATGTACATCGTCAGACATTTGTATATTCAGCTACACTGACATTACCACCTTCAATGCATCATTTGATCAAGAAGGATTCAAGTATAAAGACAAAGATGAAAAAAGGCAAGGGAAAGAATAAACAGGCAACAACTGTGAATGGTGCTATATCTGAGATATTGGATGTTGCCGGGGCACGAGGTGAAGTCAAGATTGTGGATATGTCCAATATAATTCCCGAGGGCAAGAAGGGTAAAAGTAAGAAGTCACAAGAAGAAGATAATGCCAAGAAGTCAAAAAAGGGTGAAACTGAATCTTCAGGTTTGGCTAGACGTCTTCCCGCTGGACTATCTTTAGGTCAAATTCCCTGTGCACAAAGACATAAGGATTCACATTTATATGCATACCTCGTAACAACACGACAAGGCTCTTCTGGTCCATGTCTTGTTTTTTGCAATAGTATCGCTGCTGTTAGAAGAGTAGGAGATACACTGAAAACTTTAGGATTGCCAGTGAAGATGCTACATGCGCAGATGCAACAGGTAAGTTGTGTGCTATACTTGACGGTGTTTGTTTGTCTATGTATTTGGTAGTGACGAAGAAACCAAACGCCCGAGAAAGCCTCTGGCATCACAGCCAAGCTTGTGCAATAAATCAAGGACCAAATGTCTTTTGATATCTGCATGTGGCTTTAGTGAACAATCTCCGAACCAAGAATCATACTGTTGCATTAACCTGATACTTTCTTAATGAAAAGTTCTAACAACCTTATTCTCTCTATGATCAATAACACATTAGAAATCACGTCTTGGTGCTCTAGAATCACTACGAACGACCAATTCCCGATCTATAGTTGTCTGCTCAGATGTTGCTGCTCGTGGATTGGATATTGCGTCAGTTACCACGGTGATACATTATGATGTTGCTCGAGTTGTGGACACTTTTATCCACAGGGCTGGTAGAACAGCGGTAAGTTGACGTGTGTATGTTTGTTGATTGGTGATAATATTGGTATGACTATGAAGACATTTGTTGGACTAGAGTCTCTGACTTTATCAGGGGTAGTAGCTTGATCTGTAGAGAATTCAACAACCTGAGTCATAAAGTTCATATGCTTAATTCATTGATACAACTCTGTCGTGTTCTTACAACCATTCCTTTCCATCTCTTCTTCTCACAGCGTGGTGTTGGTGAAAAGGCAGTCGGAACTAGCATATCACTAGTTGCCCCAGCCGAAGAACGAGAGCATCAAAAGATATGTGAAGCCGTGAGAGGATCAAAATCGTTAGAACAAGTACACATTGATGGCCGACTCTTAAATGAGGCACAGGCTCGTGTTGCCCTGGCTACCAAGATTGTGTCATGCAATGATGTAGAGTCACAAGTTAGCAGAAAGAACAAATGGCTACAAGATGCTGCCAAGGAAGCCGGCTTAGATGTTGACGAAGATATGATGGAGGGAGGTCTGTTAGATGGAGATCAACGTGATCGTCAACGATTTCTAGAGGCCAAACGAGCTAAGGGAGAGCTTCGTCAAATGCTTGCAAAGCCGATGAGAGTCCAACACTTTGGAAAGTTTCTTAGTGGTGCAGGGTTGAGAGAGTCGATCAAGAGAGAGGCTGAAGTGAAGCCATATATTGTTGAGAAGACAGCCGGAAAGCGCAAGAAAAAGAAGAAGTTATCAAAGAGTAAGCCACAGAAATAGATTGAGAGGTGGTAAGAATCTTTATTGTGTAAGAGATATTGCAACACATAAAGATGTTAACTTCTCCTCCTTATTCTGCATACTAATATGCTTCTTTGCTCTTATACTATCCCATACATACCGCGTAGATCATACACTACACATATCAACCTCGTCAAGGCTCTTGTTTGGGTTGAGAATTCGAGGTGAAAAGTTTAAATAGGTTCCATCCGCTACGCTCTTCCTTGGCAACAGGTGTTGAGAATGTCGAGAAAGAGATGCCCTCTGGTTCAAGGCCTCGCATCTCAACATCTTCTTCCTTGGATACATCTTCAGTAGCATCATTAATTGGCTTCGGTAGATATCCCAAAGTGTCATAGAAGACGTCTTCTCCTTTGCAGAGATCGTCTTCAGTACCAGCAGCAGGTTTCTTCATTTGTTGTGTGCACATCTTGTGATCATCCTCGATTTCATTGTCGTCATCATCAATAACTATTACATTGGAGGAATCTGCTGGTTGTATATCTTCCTTCGGGCCCTTCTGCTTAGTTGGTTTCTTGCTGGCCTTAATCGACTGTTTAGTCAACTTGGAAGGTTGTGCTTTGATCTTTGTCTTATAAGGACTCTTCTTATCTCTCTTTGTTGGCCTCTTGGCTGACGCCTTCCTTGTCGAAGTTCTAGTCGCCATGGTGGGCTTTCGTGTTGGTGTAGTGATTGCCATGGCTGTTGTAATGTGACTATGTTGGTTGTTGCTGTCGAAATGTAGTTGGTGTCAAGTATTAGCATGGTGTCAAGTATTAACATGTCAAGTTTGAATCGCACACCAAGTTTCTTTGCAATAGAATTTCATGTGAAGTGTACTTGGCTCCATCTAGTTATTTGCAACAAACACATCGAGTAATATCTACCAATACCAGATTTAATATGTTTGATGATTCACCACGTTGCTACATATGTTTTGAAGGAGGAGCCGAGAGTGGCAGCCACTCAGGCGAGATTGCTCATGTAGAGGATCTGATTCCGGTTTTGCACATCTTCATTGTCTTGTTGCATTTGCGGAGCAAAAGACCAAGTCAAAGAGAAGGAGTACGCTGAAAGGATGGGCATTGTGCAGTTGTTGTGACAGTGCATTTAAGAATGAGCTTGCTAGTGATATGGACGATGCGTTTGGGTCATATTTAGACAGCTTATATTCAGGAGCTCTCCCTCAAACTGAACATATTAAAGCGCTTAATGAGGCAATTGCGGAAGGTTCTGGACGCAATAGGAATACTATTTTGTTTAATCAGTTTATGGAGGCTTGGGTTATTGGTTTCTTAGTCCTATTATTAGTGGATAAGGTGTTTGGATTAGACGGGCTACATTCGGATCTCTATCTCTCCTACGTGCTTAATGAGGACATTATCGTTGAGTATGATTGGTTGTTTGATTGGTTTCTTGGGATTTGTATTGTTACCGAAGCTGCTCTATTACGAGTAGTAGTATTGCACAATTAAGTTGATGTTAAATGTTACTGTTTACTGGAATAAGTACCTGTCTCTGCCCTTCTCCAAACACTAAAATAATCTTTAACGTTGTCTGCAGCTTGGGATTTTACAATAGCTCGTGTTACAAGTAATGCCGAATCGACTAGAAGAACTTGTTGTGGTGCCTTGGTCATTTCACCTGCAGTACCTCCACCTAATAACTTACCAAGTAAACCATCGGGAGGAGGAGCCTTTGCTACCGATCCGTCTCGAGAAAGGATACGGTCTACCCCATCAAAGTTTAAGTCACCTGATTGGGATGAGGAACGCAGACCTTTTGAGCCGCTTGTGTAAGCCATTTCAGAAGTATCTATTGATTGCCATATAAGTGTTGAATTGAAGAAGTCAACTCCCTCACCCTTCTTATCAGCCATGAGTTGCAATCTCCATTCACCATTTAAGTTTTCTAGCATTTGAGATGTACTTGATAAGACATACCCATCCATACCAATAGCGTTGTTTAAGTTGTCTAATTCAGTTCGAGCGCTGCTTTTCAGTCTGGTATTGACGATTGGTCTTCCAGCATAATCTACCGGAACAATCTTGGCTGCTTCATTCTTCTTCTCCTCTTCTAAGCACTCATCAAAATGGCGTGTAAAAGACTTAATGGCTTGTATTATCTTCATCCGTGGTTGCACTCCAGAATCGACAGCAGCCAACAGTATTTGCCGTGCCTCTCTAGTTGATCTTACAGCATTCTCTGTAAGCATTCTATAGTATTGTCCTCCTTTATCCAAATCGATATATGCCGTGTTGTAAACTTTATCAAAGTTTGATGTGATGTCGTTAAAGCCAGTTGCATCGATAAAGGTTTCGGCAGCCTTCTTGCGGCTAAAGTCCTTCAACTTGGCTTCGTCCTTCATGAAGTTCAGAGCTTCTAATCCATAAAGAAGCTTATCTGCATTGCCTTTTATTTCGTCAATTGGAGATTTTGATAGAGCAGCGTATAATCCAATTGCCTTATCTGTTTGACCTTCAGCTTCATAGGCCATTGCCAATTCTAGGAATACTTTGCCACCTTTAACTGATTTAGTTGAGCAATACTGTGTCACCTTCTCGAGTGCTGATACTCCAACACTGTATGACCCTCTTTGCATTGCTCTACTTGCCAGTTGCAACGCCTCGTCTATCACAGCTTCATTATCCTTCTCACTTTGGACATCAATACCCATCTTTTGTCTATATGCACGGAGACGTTCCTTGGTACTTTCAATACTCTGTTGTTGTTTCTCTCTATCTGTTTTAACACCGGCACCTACCCGTTTGCCCCCACCGTACGCAGTGCTGATATTCCTTGGACGGGGAAAGGCTCCCCATGTACCAACTTTTGGTTGGTATGCATCTTCTGTCTTTTCACCTTCCTTTGGTGGTGACCATGATCCACCCACGCTAGATGTTTTTACCCCTGATGACACTGTGGATGAGACTACATTTGGCATTGTTGACTCATCTTGGTTTGGCGTTTCCACAGAATCTATTGAATCATCTGCAGATATAATATCAAAGCTAGATGATCTATTTGGAATGCCTCCCGTCTTTGCAAGTGCCTTGGAAACGGCATCTAACATTTCCTCCTCATCCATTTCATCATTCGTGTCGTCATCTTTATTATCCTCATCGACATTCCTCCTAAGCATATCAATAGTGCTTGATGCAGATTCGGATGATATCACCATACGCTCCCTTCGTTCATCTTCCGTTTCTGTGTATACGTCTTCATCTTCTTCATATTCATCCTCTAAATCTTCCTCATCTAATTGACCCAATTTTGGTTTTCTCTTTTCAACATCATTATCATCTTCCTCTTCTGTAATTGTTGCTGTTGATGATGTACTAGAAGTGGGTACATCAATACCTAACATACGTCCAACTTGTTTCCCCTTCCTACCACCTAACTTTGATCCTAACTTTTCTGCATATTCATCAGCAACTGATCGATTTTTTAATATCTGACGTTCTTTTTTGAGTTTATCAAGTGGTGTATCTGTGTATGAGAATTCTGTATCAGTAGTTAATTTGGTATTTGATTTTGGCTTAAGCTTGCCTTCCTCTTTGAGTTCCATAATCTGATTTTGATATGATAATATGTGTTGCAAGGAACACATTACATTAAAGAGATATGAAAATGAGCACATGATTGAGCAAAATTTACTTGAGGATATAAAATGCACATGGACATAAATAGTGTATTTAACACTAAACAACAATGCAAATCACATCATTTATCAATGTCAAACACATAACAGGCACCAGGCACATATGCCTCACCTTTTTACGAATTTCATCCTCTCTGCTAGAATCTGACATATGCAACTCTATTCTACCTCGTTGCAATCTCGATGCGAATATCGATGGACTACCCACTGAATTGCAACCTAACTTACATTGATATATAGATGCAGTATTACTAACCAAACAATCTACTACTGCTATACAAAAGGCAACCAATGCCAGATATCTTATACACCAACTCATCATTTTTTTAGTTGCAATGTATATGATATGTCACTCTCTTTCTTCTCTCTCGCCCCTCTACTATACCATAACACCACCACCTAAACTCTATGTTAAGTTACAGTTGCATACTCGGGAGAGTAATCCACCTCGCTACAACTTGAGAACAAAACAATAGTTGTAGCTGACAACTGTTTTAGGTGAACTGCAATGAGTTGGTGGCGGGTGTATCGCCAAAATATCCTTTTCATTGAAGAGCATCTATCACCCTACATCTCATCACCCTCTACTTATTTGTGTAACCGTCACCAAAAGAAAACAGTAATACTGGAGAAAATGGACGACATATCCTTGGTAAAGTCAGAGCCTATGGCCGATGGCACGGCGTATGACGAAGAAACTGTTGGCATGAACAGCTCAAGTGATACTGAAGATGAAGACTCTTGTGAAGCCATCATCAATGAAAACAACCTAATTGAATTGACATTGGAGCAAACTTCCAAATTAAGCTACCCAGTCGGATGCCCAGTATGGTTTAAAAGGCATAGGCACAATGATCGTGAAGTATACAGTTATGGAACTATTATTTCAGTACATATGGATCTCACTAGTTGCACTAGGAAAGTTTACTATCGTATCAAAGAGAAAACAAAAGGGGGTTCGCATGGGAGTATAGGTTCGTATAGTATTGACTTGGTTGAAGAAGATAAAGTTTTCTACGCAGCCAAATGCCCGGTAATAGTCCAAATGAGTTGCGGTGACAAGAAGGAGATTGAAGGGGAAATTGTTTGCCCTCGAAGACATGCATATACTGTCATGATGTTTAGGGAAGGGAAGGTCGAGGTAGAAGATGGTGTTGTATCTAGCCGTATCAAATTTCGAAGTGAAGGCAGTACATCGGATACTTCAATCAGTGAAGATCAAGAGGCAACATCATCAAATGTTACTGACCAACTGGCTAGCCAGACTCATACTGCAAACTCCGCCGCTTCTACTACTACACAAGATGGTGATAATACACCTCCCTCCAAGAACGTTGACAAGCCAAGATATCAGATGGTTAGAGAGGGTAGAGTTTCCGGTTATCCGGTTGAAGTAACACAAGAAGGATCATCTCGTGAGAGTAAACAGGATGCAATTCTACTTGGATGCAACACAGAGAATCCTCAAGACTTTCTTAATATGAATAAAGATGGAATGGTAAAGATACGATGGAAATTTGCTGCATATAATGACTCTGTTCCTACCAATACTGTTCGGCTGACCGTATTGAGTTTTGCTAGAGAGTCAAAAGGGAACGATCCTACCAAACTCCATGAGAAAGATTGTCCACCAAGTTCCAATGGATCAAACAAAAAGAAAAGTTTTACTTCTGTGTCTGGAAGTCCTACCTCTGCCAGTAATGCATTAGAAGCAAGCAAGCCAAATGATGAAGAAGAAAACAAGACAAATGATGATACCAAAAGCTTGCTGATGAGGACTGTTAGTTCAGGGTCTAGTAATGAAGATATCACTAATTTGGGATCAAAGAGCTGGATACCTCCAAAGGAAACTGTTTCGAAGTCATTGAGTGCCGAGGAGCAACAATCAATAGTCTTCGCTAGTAGTGTCAGCGATGGTAGTGTAGATAAGCAGCACACAACGATGCTATACAAAAGAATTCCACGGAAAAGACCAAGGAGCAAGTCGCCGCCACCGAAATCTCAGGCTACTTCGCAATATCTTACACATACTAATAATGCAAAACGTCGGGTGGTAAGGTCTCCAAAACGTAATCCACTGCCTCCTAGGCCTCCTGGTAGTGTCGCCACTCGCCTTTTCATTGGAAATCTCCCAAAAAGGGCAGATGAAGGGGCAATACGAGGACTTTTTGCATTGGAAGGAGTTCGTATCAAGTCCTTGGAGCAAAGCAATCATCGTAATGATGGCAGTAAAAAGCCCTAGTGCGTTTGTCTTTTCTACTCAGCCGGTTTTCGTGTATCTTATTTGTATATGCTTTCACTGAAAACTGACTTACTTTTTATCCTATCTTTAGTGGATTCATAAACTTTTGGAATGAAAAGGATTGTGAAAAGGCAGCTACTCTGAATGGGGCAACCCTGATGGAAAGACCGATCAAAATGGACTGGATTAGAAATGAGAGAAGGCACCAGGGCAGATAAGAACTAGATGAAAGCTCAGTTTGTTGTGTTGGAATAAGAGGGAGCTCTTTGGGGAATGAGGGTGATGTTTCTGAGTGTATTATTTGTGTGTATATTAGAAGACTGTCTATATTATACTGGCACCAATGTATATTGGCTGATAAGAGATAGCTCTTGCAGGTTATAATAACTAGGTCATACGATTTCCGAGCAGGAGTTATGGTAGCTTCCTACACCTGGCTGAATAAAGAGAGTGGTGGTGGTATCCTTTTTCGACTCTCATAAAATTTCATGATCTTTGATGATGAATGATTGATGAATGGCTGGTTAGTTAACCATAAAACTATTAATTAGATATAAATACATATCCGATATGTATGTCTTCATTGTTTAGTGTTGGTAAATAAGGATGATTCGTCGCCCATTGATATGGCTGATTTGCTGCAGCTTTGTTGTCATACTATCTCTATCTAATGTTAATGATATGCAATCTACTTTACCTGATAACAACATATCGAACGCTACAATATCAGAAGCAGCGGTGGTATATAATGATACCCGACCAATAGCACCAAATGGATATCTCTGCATCTTCGGTTCCAAGGGTCGTCTCAACAATAAAATACTACACAATCTAGTGGGCATATACATGGGAACTTACTTAAACCGCACCTTATTAGTTGATCCTGAAGTATCTCAGTATTATGATATTGATCGATTATCATTAACAACATTTCCAGATTATCCATATATGGCAGCTATGCCTATTGAAAGTAGTAATATTGCAACATGTGACAATCCTAATCAAGTTTCACCATATACACTAAACCATTTCTTGAATATAATAGAACGATTTGATGAATATCATCAACAAACAAAAGACAAACAAGTAGCAGCTGTTGGTAATACTGACGCTTGGTATTGGTTAGGTCGTCCACCTGAACATGTATATGAAAAGTTCTTTCAAGGTTTAATACCAAGAAGTGTATATCAAGATAAAGTTACTGCATTTCTACAAATGCACAAGTTACATGATAATCCATACAATTCATTACATTTACGATATTATGAAGGCAATTGTGGTCATTATGATTTAGATCTATGCTGTCCCAAACTTGATTATGTTCATGAGATTCTAGTTGAAAGAGATGGAAGTATAATGGACCCACTCTTCATCGCAAATGATGGACAATGCCCTCAGGATATAATACAAAGTTATACCAATACAAGTAAACGTATCATTATGGGGTATAATGGAACATGTGAAGGTACCGAATGTGCAGTGATAGACTTTGAGCTGTGTATACATGCCGAGATATTCGTCGGAAATATGAAGAGCTCAGGCGATTGGAATATCCGAGAGTGGAGATTGGCTAGATATGATAAGATGGGTATGACAAGTGTGCTGTCACGATCAGCTGAAGTATTGGCCATGGAAGAACGTACCAAGTTTATGACAAGATATATTATGGGACATTGGAGATTTAGACCTGATTGCAATGATATTGGTGCCAAGCAGAGGAAAGATCCGTGTGTATAATGATGTATGTAAAGTACTTATGACTTATGACCTAACTTCAAAATCTCTTCTGGAATAGCTTTTTTATAATTTGGTGTCTCATCATTTGTATTTCTCAGTGTTTTGTGCACTGAAATATATATTACAGTCTCTACGGTGCTGAAAAGATGCTGCAACTTGGCACTCTTTTGAACAGTATTGTGAAATCATACATCTACCGCAAACAGATAATAACACACGCTCTTTTTCTGCATTGCAATGAATGCATCTACCCGTCTTCGGTTGACTTTTCCTTGCCACTAAATGCAATGCCTTTAGACATGAGCATGATATTCTTTTCCGGAAGAACTTTAAAGCATCGCGTCTGTTGCTGATCATACCTGGATATAAATCTCTAACCTTTGTTGCTGAGTAATAACTGTTGAAGGTTCTCTGTTCAAGCCCAATAATGGTAAGTGCAACATCCAAAGGCCAGCGGATATCAACATCTTTCAACAGCATATTTGTTCCAATCATTGTCAAGATATCAACCATCATTACTATGTAACTAATATTATCCCATACTTCTCGGTGCGCTTGGTATGAACCCAATATTGCCTCTATATTCATTTCTTTCAACCAACATGCCTCAATCAAATTACAAACAGGATGAGCAACACCAAGATCTGGTACAACCACTGTATACCCATGATCACACAGTTTATCGTTGCCTATTGCCCATGCCCTCCATACTGTTTGTAACTTCTTCGCCTTCCTCTCCTTCCCTTTGTTTCTTTTCCTTGATGATGGCGGCATTATTATTAATAATATCTGTTATTCCTTGAACTATTAAACATATAGATTGAACATGGATGATACTATTGTGGAGATTATAAAGGTTAGAGATTTATATCCAGGTATGATCA
>Ga0214480_100196_pt1 | contig 29603 bp, 27 predicted proteins | sample M1_20Mar14CPVII9_3_FD_165042 | JGI IMG/M metagenome (GOLD analysis project Ga0214480, IMG submission 165042) | Marine eukaryotic communities from Monterey Bay, California, United States - M1_20Mar14CPVII9sort6BwellE17 | ecosystem: Environmental > Aquatic > Marine > Unclassified | place: USA... | reverse complement strand
AACAAGCCGAGAGTGATGGACCGGCCTCGAAGAAACAGAAGCATGATGGCTCTGTAAATACTGTTGGCAACACTAGTGGCGGGGCATTACTTCCTTTTGAACATGCCACAACTATATCATCGGGATCGGGATGTACCACTAATAGTGGTAGTTCCTCGTCCATTGAGAATCTACCCTCCAGTGATGCCACACGGAATGATGGTAATAGTACCTCAAGTACTGGTAATGATGGTAGTACCTCAAGTAATACAATGTCAGAGGAGGATGAGACTGAACAGGAGCAACAAGCTTCTGAAGAGCAGGAGCTTCAAGATTCGGAGTCTGCTTCGGCACGTCCGATTAGTAAGAGCTCAGTTCCACGTAAACGATTCCTATCAAGGCGTAACCTCGCGGATCACAATGTTCGTATGGCAGAGGAGATGAAGCACTTGCAAGATCAAGCAACACCACCGCCAAACAGCAATCCGTAACAGTCTCGATAGGGAAGAATAGATCTAACAATTTTGGGGGGGACCATTTAAGATACGATAACGATCAAATAAGTTGGGGAAGATTAAGATAACTAATCAAATAAGATAACAACATTTCAGCTAGGTCATTCGAGCCCTTATACTTCATTACTCCTAACCCTTCATGCATGCATACCCATAGTACCCAGCTAGATTGCAGTTTGCACAATTCCAAGTATGACAGGATACTCTATGCCGTCAAGTATATAACTCTAAGTTAAACGTTGTTAGTAAATTAAAAGCTTACCACAAGTCGAAACGCTTCATCTATCCACACACAAAATTGATTCCATTCCCTTTCTATATTACCTCTCATCACATTCATTAATTTACATGCCGGCACGTTCTGCAATCCTTTTCTGCACATATTCCAGCAACTTGCCACTAATTTGTTGAATGAATGCATCGAGATTGAGGTCTGGATCTAAGATCATCTCAGTCTGACTTCCATCCGCCCTGAAGATGTATGGAAGGTCCATGATCGTTCCCGAGTGACAACAATCCATCAAACTAACCATATGTACTCCGTCTGGGCATCCCTTGACTAAAATGTCGTATAAATCATCATCACGAATCATTCCAGCGGACTGGAAATCTCTAGGACAAAGTGCCTCATCATAACCATCTGCCTCGTCCCCGTCATCGTCGCGTATCTTAAGAAAGATACAGATAAGTTCCAAATCACATGTTGTGTCAATGCATACAAAACATATTAGACTCACCTTTGTACCGTGTCCACTATAATGAAGGAAGATGGCATCACCATCCTCAGCCTCTGCCATTACCGTTTTGTAGGCATTCACAATATTTCTGGCTGTAGGTTCGGTGTGGTTACCATCATCCATCAAGACTACAATGTTATCCTCCTCAAAGCCATGTACGTCCATTATATACTTTTTCATGTTGAGAACATCATTCCAACATCCACTCAATTCGCCAGGTGAATCCCCCACGTAGTTTATGCCAACTAGAACCAACATAATGAAGTTTAGATGTGCCAATAAAAGTGACAAGACAGGTCATACATTTCACTTACTCATAACTGCACGCTTTGTTCCAGTAGCAGTGTCCGGAACGAGATCGAACTTATGACTCACGTCTATTGGATTCATTGAACTTAGCTGTGGAATTTGCGAGTATCCTCCTCGTTTAAGTTGGGAGCGCATCTGATCCAATACTTCTGTGAAGCTTAAATCTTCTTCAGGAACATGTTCATCTGCATACAATATCTTTAGAAGAGTAGATGTGCATGCCCCACCGGCCTTACCTATTCATATGAAGAATACGGCATAGAATTAGTATTAGCAAATGATAGATATGAAATACAAGCCAATGTACATGACAATAATGTAGTGCAAACACCTCTACCACACAGTCAAAAAGACAATAATCCAAAACATATGATATGTATTGCAATATAAAAATACAAATCTACTGACCACAAAACACTAATAAACTACTTACCAGCAGGATCGGGCAATTGAAACGACGACACATTTGATACATCAGCAGAAGTTTGCTTATCATGACATCCTGATATCATACGAATATCCTTCTTCAATTCATCGGGCTTGGTGTTTTCATACTCTTCTGTAGTCATTTGCTGACCGCCACCACTACTACCTCCGCTACCACCTCCTCCACCGCCCATGCTTTGGGTCATACTGCTCATCATGGCAGCGGCCTCATCACCCAAAGATTCTGCGATTTGTTCTCTAGCCTTTTCAAGGGCTTGTGCCTTTAATTTGTTGAAGAATCCCTGTGATAATCGGTGTAAGATAAGAAAGATTAGTATGTTGTGCATAAGATTTGTACAACAAGTATGCTCCTGAACAAACTCCGCCATAATGAACACACGTACCATATTTATTCTTTATCTTCACTGATAATATATATTAAAGGTTGTTATATCCTCCACGCCAACGCCACTACGCAGCTATATCTTGATAAGGATTTGGATTTGTCTTCGACACGAACGGTAATCGCCATGTTCGGCGACCAAACGCAATCAAAATAACAAACAAATCGAACAAAACAGCTTGACATACAATCAATCATGTCTTTCACTATTGCCATATGAAATTCTGCCGCAAGATAGGCTTCAATTCAATGTCAAGCAGCCGCCCATATATAGTAGTAACACGCAGTAGTTCATAAAATAAAACATCAACAACCGATAAGTTATTGCAATCAACAACAATCAAAAGCAAAGAGAAAAAAAATATGGTACCATATGCCCTGCAACATCAAATGACTTCAGTCCTTACATCCGACGCGTCAAGCGATGGTAATTCACCAGCCACTCGATCGTTAGATGCAGAATATGTTCAACGAAATGATAATAACAACAACAATAATAATAATGAAGAAGACGATGGAGAATTTGTCGATCAACAATTATTCTTCGTGACATCCTATTCTGATTTTGATAAGCTGGCACATGGTCCTCGAGGAAGTCTAGGCAAGCATACTCTACGTGTATATCGATTCTTACCCGATGGTAGCTTGGTATTATTACATATTGCAGGCGAGGGTGATAGGGTTGTTAACCCAGCATTCTCAAGATTCCATCCTAGGTGAGAAACTTTTGACATTTGTGCATATGATGTGTTGCACATCTTATGCATATATCTAACCTTCTTTTCTTGATCTTCTCATCACCTAGGCTCAACGTTGTCTACACATGTACTGAAGATATCGAAGCAAATGGTATGATATATGCCTATGAGATTCATAGTGACGGTAGTTTAACAGAGATAGGAGCAGTTGATGCTGGTGGAACAAGCACATGCTACCTAACAATCTCTTCTGATCAGCGTCATCTCATAGCTGTCAACTATTGGGATAGTTCACTAGTTGTTATCCCACTATCCAAGGAAACAGGAGAGTTTATGGGAGAGATTCAAAGCACATATGATCCTCGAGATGGTAAGGCAATGATTGCAGCGGCCAAGAAGGATGGAGGAGTCAATCATTCGAATAATGATGAGTCTACAATTGCTCAACGACAAGTAGATCCTCATTCTCATGCATTAGTTCTCGATCCTATTGAGGGTTGTGTAGCATACGTACCAGACCTTGGCAAGGATTTGATTCGAGAGTTTTGGTATAACAAACAAGATGGTACGATTGGAGGAGAGTTGAATGTTCTTCCAAGTGGACTATGCACTGGCAAGCCAGATGGTCCACGCTACTTTGAGTTCCATCCAAAGTTCAATATCGCTTATGTTGTGAATGAATTGTCATCTACCGTAAGTTCATGTGATTCGTGAATATGTGTTGTTCATATGTTTGCTTGCTAACTCCATTGAAACCTCATTTACACAGGTAGCAGTCTTCTCCATCGATAGGGAGCTACTAACTGAGATTGCAAAGGCATCAAAGCAGGGAGAATGTATGGAACGATTCAAAGGTCGATCTACTCTTAAACTTATTCAGAGCATCAAGACAGTCCCCTCGGCCTTTCCAACTACCATGAATACTTGTGGGCGTATCTGTAAGTATTGTCATGTGTATAGACTGCTCTATTTTGCTCGTGTATTCAAGTGTCTTATGCACTTTTGCTTCCAATCTAACAACAGGTGTACATCAGTCGGGTCGATTCGTCATCGTCTCGAACAGAGGGCATGAATCAATTGCCATTTTCAGAGTCAAGCAAGGATGTGGAAGCAAGGGCAAGTCAAAGAGAGGTACTCTTGCTCAAGTTGGATTTTTCCATACTAGAGGAGAAACGCCTCGTCACTTTCAATTTGATCACAGTGGTCAGTTCTTAATCGTTGCCAACCAAGACAGTGATACAATTGCCATCTTTACTTTTAACCTTACCTCTGGAGAAATTAAGTATACCGGCAATGAAGTGAGTATACTGTGTGGCAAGTTTGAAATGAGATGCATCACCTTTGTCATGTGATCTCATACATTTTCATTCTCAACCTCATAGTACCGCGTGCCTAGTCCAAACTTTGTTTGTTGCTGCCCAATGGTTGATAGATACTCTGACGATGATGATAACAATGAGCAAGCAAATGAGAAGCTCGGATATCTTGTGAAGGAGAATGTCCTTAGTACGATTCCGAGTTCAGTTGAGTTTGATCCATCTAAGAGGAGCTCATTAGACATCCAGGGTGAATTAGAATCAGCTCGTAAGGAGATTGCGGAGTTGAAGAAACAGCTAACTGATATTGCAGCCGAGAAACAAGGCTAAAAGCTTGTGGTGTTTGTACTTGATATGATAGGTCTAAGGTTTAGGGGAGAAGAAGAAGAAGATTAACTATTGTTGGATGTTATGACGTCAAGAATAGAGAAGAAATACACCAGCATAGATAGTTTGTTTTAGTCAGATGTTTATAAAGATAAATGTGTAAGAAAAAACGTTCCTCCATTCCAGACGTGTCGCTTCCACTAAGTATTCTCCTCCAACATATAACACCAAGTGTCTCTCCCATTTTTACAGATGGATTCTCAATAATACTTGTAAATATCACTATACGCTGCTGCTTCATCCCTCTGACTACTCTTTATCTCACCCAAGTATTCTTGATACGATCGTAAGGCTTGTGTAAATTCTTCTTTTGTTGCACGTCCATCCGAATAGAGTGATTGCATTGCTGCCAAAGAGGTGGCCTCTCCACTTGCAACAGCAATCATCCAGTGTTTGATTGCTCTATCAATATTACCTTCTTCCACCTCGCTACATCCTAGGTTGTGCCTTGCTTTTATATCCCCTCCCATTGCCGCTAGCTCATAATAATGATTAGCCTTCTTATTATCCACTTCTACACACATGCCAGTATCATAAATAGTGCCAATATTGAAATATGCTGTGACATGACCAAATTCTGCTGCCTTAAGCCATAATTCGAATGCCTTGGTATTATCTTGCGGTAAACTATGAACACCATGAGCATAGTAAAATCCCAGATTACTTATTCCCTCGGCATCCCCGACATTTACTCGTTTATTCAACCTTTCAATTGCCTCCTCGTCTGATCTAGGTGCTGCAGCTCTGCAAAATGGGCAAGTTTCATCGACCATACTGCCTTTGTGATCATAGACAGGTGCAAAATTGCATCCACTGCATATAACTTTCCCGCAGCATGTTTTGTATTTACTTCCGGACAAAAGGGTTGGTATTCTTAGGAAGCAAATCGGACAATCTCCATATAACATGGGTGGTTGTTTGAATAACTTTTCATCATGTAGCTTTGTGGCCTGCTCAGCAGCAAGTCTGACATGTTCTTCACACTCTTGCTTATGTTTGTGTCGATGTTTCTTTTTACATGCCGCGTTGCAATACATAACCATCTTACATTTATTGCACGTGTTCGTAACATCACTGCCCTCTTTACCACAATTGACACATGTCGGTATACTATTAGCTGACTTATCAGTACTGATACTCATATCATGGAGTAGCTTACATGGTGCACCGTCATCAACTCATGTGATATGTACTCTTTTTTGTTCGATGATATCTTCTCCTCTTCTGCACCACATTCGACGCAAACCGGTGGCGTATCATTATCAGATGATATTGTGCTCATTCTCGCCTCTCGACCAATCCGTAAAGGTATGATTATATAGTAGGTATAACTAGAGCCTAATCTTAGACCTACCTATTCCCACGAAAATTTATATCCCCTAATAACTCTCTCTTATCTATCACCCCTCCATAATACTTAGTACTTCTTTAGGGAGTTTCGGTTCAGGGTATAAACTAATATAGGTATCCTATGCACACTAGGAGACTCCAATTACCCAGAACTTTACCCCTCTTGACACACAATTTCACAAGCAAGAGTTTAGTGAAGTCAGTCGGGAAGTCAATAGTTGACAAATTATTGATAGTACATACAAGGCGGCACACCCCTACCCCTTATAAAGAAGATCATCGTTATTTCACCGTGTTATTGTTGCAATACCATCATATTTGTGGCGATATAAAATTACAACTAAAGAACAACCTCTATTTTTTCTAGAGGTTAGATTGATATATTATAATGGCGTCTAAAAGAGGATTAGAACCAGCCGGTAGACCGCCCAATCAGCAAGATGATCAGCAGCCTGATACGAACGCGACCGATGGAGATAGAGTGGAGGATATGGTTGATAATGGCAACAGTGTAGAGGATACCAATTCTCAAGTGGCACAAATAACAGCTCAAAATCAGAATCAGCCCCAAGACGAAGGGAGGAATCAAGGTATTACTAATGGCGGCGAGGACATGTTAAATAGTAGTACTAATAGTATTGGCGGCAGTGGAATGAATAATGCCGAAAATTGCAATTCTACTTCCCCAACTAACAATATCAATTCTGAGAAAAGTCATTCTGTTGGGGAAGAGTTGCTGAATGGTACTGCCCACAATATCTCTAAGGATTTAGACGAAGTTGATATGTTGAAAAGTGAACAGAATACACCACAAGATATAGGCAGTGCCAAAAAAGTATCATCTGAAAATAATACCACAATGAATGGCAAACTAAAACAATCAGAAGAAGATACCATCAATAACAGAAGTGAATTATTAAAAGCAGCGAATGAGGCATCACTTGCCTTATCCAAATTACAATTACAGGGAACTTCCCAATCCCAACATTCACAAAATATACCACAATCTCAACTACCACAGCATTTTCAAGCGAATGCAATAGTACCACATAATCCCTTGAATCAATCAACAACAACATCAATCCTTCAAGAATCAACAAGTTCATTGGAAAGGGCATTAACACTCCTACCACCAAATGAATTATCAACATTACCATCAAATGAATTATCAACATTACCATCGAATGAATTATCAACAACAACATCCCAGGCTGTGGATGCAGCTAGTACCTTTAAGGATATGCCATTTATTGTTGGTAATGATAATGGTAATAGTGATACACCTGAGTTAGTTGTTGATGGTAGTGGCGTCGTTAGACGTAATACGCCTTTAGGAGTGAGTGGCGGTGGATTGGGTAGTGGAGGTGGTGTTGGATTGCCACCACATAATGTTGTCGGGAGTGGATTGGGCGGCGGTAGTGGTATTGGTATTGCAAAGAAGAAGAAGGATGGGACATCTCAATCAGTAAATATGACTGCCAATAATGTCAATAATGAAGAAGATGAATCCGAAGAAGATGAGGATGAAGAAGACGAAGAAGATGAAGACGAAGACGAAGACGATGAGGACGACGACGACGAGGAAGAGGAAGATTCATCGGAAATGTCAGCATCCGACGAGGATGGATCGTGGATTGCCTGGTTCTGCGGATTACGTGGTAATGAATTCTTCTGTGAGGTTGATGAGGATTACATCCAGGATGATTTCAACTTAACTGGGTTGAACGGATTAGTACCATATTACGATTACGCATTGGATATGGTATTAGATGTCGAAATGCCAATGGAAGATTCGTTAACGGAGGAACAACAGGAGATTGTTGAAAGTGCTGCCGAAATGTTATATGGGTTGATCCATGCACGGTATATTGTAACAAATCGTGGTATGCATGCCATGTATGAAAAGTACCGCTCGGCAAGCTTTGGACGGTGTCCACATGTGTTTTGTCAGGGACAGCCGGTATTGCCCGTGGGGTTGAGTGATTTGCCTAGGAATTATACCGTGAATGTATTTTGTCCACGATGTCATGGATTATTCTTTCCGAAGAGTACTAGGCAGGCGAATATTGACGGGGCATACTTTGGTACTACATTTCCTCATTTATATTTAATGACACATCCGGTAAGTACTTTGTATGTTGCTTGTTTTGAGGTTTGTTGATTGTTTTTGGCAACTCGCTCATATCATATGTCTCTACTTAGGAAATGATACCCGTACGACCATCCCAACAATATGTACCCCGTGTATATGGGTTTAAGATCAACCAGTCGAGTTTGTACTTTAGGAATAACAATGACGATGATGAGAATCGTGCTGGAAGTAACAGCAGAAGATCTAATCAAAGAAGTAGACAGGGTGGTGGAAGGAGATGACAGAATGTTGCTCTTTGACTTTTGAGTAGCATAGAGATAATGTAGACTACCATTTTAGGCAGAGTTACTATAAACAGGCACTTATATAATATACTCTACAGTATTGTCTTGATCATCTTCTACAGCCTGATCGTGATCGTTCCATATTGATGGGACACCTCCCAGCAGGCTCAGGCTTTTCTGCCGAATCAATTAGCTTTAACCGACGACTCACTTCAACATTCTCAGCTGTAAGACGAGATGTTTGGCGGATGTGTTCAGCTTTGAGTGCTGTGACATTTCGTTCATGACTCGCTTGAAGAGCTCGGACAGGCGCATACAGGATATGCATAAAATTTTGATACTCAGACTCGTAACTCAAGAGTTCAGAATCAACTTGACGAATGTACCCGTTTACTCCTTGTCGAATATACCCGTTTACTCCTTGTGTAACTACTAGTCGATCGTATTCAGCCCTTTGTAGTGAAATAACTTGTTCGTACATGGCTACCATTTGGGCAGTGTGTCGCTCATAGTGAGTTAATGTGCTTGAATACTGAGTAGAAAGAGAAGATAATCGTGCCAAATTACTTGCCAAATATCCCGTCAACATGGCTTTCCTATCGATATGAGACAGGAGCTCTGGTGCCACAGGGATGAGATTAGTATAGAATTCACTGTGCCCAAGCCCAATTGACTTGCCAATTAATGCAAAGATATTCGGCAAGAGTTTGACCTCGATATCAGTAAATGGAGTAATGGAGCAGTCAATACCTTGTAGATGACATTGCTTCTTTCTGCTTTGACTGTCTAGTTGATAACTTCTTACTTTTGACCAGCCTGGATTATGGTAGTAGGGACGTCTTTTATTAGTCCATTCGCATATATCCTTTATCATCGACTGAATTTTATCGAGAGGTTCTTTTGATGAATAGCAAAAGCTCCTTTTCAAGAGGCACTTGGAAAGAGTGTGATTGGAATTGTATGTACTGTCAATTGATGACATATCAAGTACGACTTTCAATAACAATCTAGCCCCTTTCTCTGTAATATCGTCGTTTTCAAAATAAAGTTCTAACAATTTGGTATTATGTTTGAGTGCAGTGGCGACGATCTCTGCCTCTTCATCTCCCGAACCCGTTAAGGATATATTGAGTATTGTCAACGATGAGTCCTCTTGTTGCAATAGGTTTGATAATATCATAATCCCCTCATTTCCAATATTATTACAACTCAGATTAAGATATTGAAGACAATGTATTTTGTATGTTTCTAATGCTGATATATCTGTGATGTCAGCAGACATGAAATTCAATTTCTGAATACCTCCTCGACAAGCTAATGACCGAAGCACAATTTCAAAGCATTCTGAATTCAACCTATTATTCCAAATATGGAGCTCATTGAGCTCTGGCGAATCCTGAAGGAATAACGACATACTACGAAGCCCAACTACACCAAAGACACCTTGATTTAGACCAAACCTTTTTAAAGAAATACTGCCGACCAAACCTCTAAACAACCACATCATAATCTCATCAGTGAGTTGGGCACCATTCAGTATTAATGTATGCAAGCCCCGGGTACTGTTTGATATTGATAAGTATCGACCAAGTAGCGTCCATGCTTGGCCTGTACGATTATATGGGACAGCTGCATCAAACGCAAGGCTGAGTCCGCTTTCAGTGGAGATCTTATTTTCTATTCTATTGAATAGCGTACCAAAAGCTTGATGAAGTTGCTGACGAAGTTGCTCATCTTCTGATTTCTTTTTACGACACGCTGAGCACATCTTCTTCACCCGTATACTCAGACACTTATTGCCATAATCTTTTATATGCTTGCAATCATATATTTTGCTACTTCCTATATTTGTATGAAGTACAGGTATAGGTGTATGAACATCGTATTCTACCATTGTATCAGTCAGTATGGGTGTTGTTATTTCGATGAATGAAGTGTAGTTGTGGTCCACGCTGATTTAACATTTTCTCTTGATTCTCGCAGACTCGCAAAATGTTAAAACTTGCTAAAACCCACCCCCTCAACCTAAACCTCTTGGCTATCACATCGTTTATAGGTGATTATTATATAGTCTATAGTACGATAATCTCTACAAACGACAAACATAATGTGGTGAACCATTCATATAAAAGTTGTATGGTTGTGATCAATAAATTGAATTGTATTTTCGACTTAATACCTCCGCCATCGGCGACGGTACCTTTTTATGACGATTACATTGCAATACACCAAGGGGGGTTAGTATGTTGTCCACTCGATGAGCACAAGCTACGATTACGAAGCTACCATACATATAACACAAGCACACCTCTACTATTTGGGTAACCTATAGATAGAAGCAAATGCACGGAGTTGCGGCTATGAAAACTAACTAACTAACTAACTATGTTAATAAGGCACAATACAAAGCACACTCGTACTCATAGGTAGGGGTACGTACATATTCCTTCCGTTAAAGATACCGACATGACCTTATCCTTCATTCTGTCCATATTTCAATACTAAGATAAATGGTATCGCAGGGGTTCATATCAAAAATGGGGTAAAACGCCAGACAGACGATCTAGAATTTATAAAAAATCCCTGGTATACCGTCAACACACTCTGTACTTCCCTTTTTAAAGGACTTGCCATATCTGAAACCGCCATAGTATGATTCGGTGCTACTTTCTTACTTATATTCATTTTAACAACACAACAATCTAACTTCTCCCCTCTGAGATGAAACAGATTGTACAAACTACTGACTTCTTTGAGAATTGAGAATACCGACAGGGCCTCTTAATTATATTATCCATCAATCAACACTAACTTCTCCCACAACTGACAGTATGAAACAGATTGTACAAACTCAATTGCATATAATATCAGCAACCTACGGTCCAGCCGAGGGTAGAAGATTATTAGATGGAAAGTTAGTTGATTATAATGTTAAGGAGACGTATGTACCGTATACACGTGATGTGCTTCCTTTTCTAAGAGCACTCATGAGTATATCAACAAATAATGAAGATGATGTATTGCAAGGAGTTAGTAAATCATTTGCATTAATGGATGGTAGACCTATGAACACCGTGTTTGGAGATTGTTGTCCTGGTACTACAAAGATTTTAAAAGTTGAATATGTCTTTCGAGACTATTTTGATACCGATGACAATAAAGCTGTTGCAATTGATAATGATAAAGTTGCAAATGTGTCAGAGAACAGCGAAAGAAGTAGTACTTATACTGAATCAAGGGTATTTACATCAACATTTAGAGAGCATGAAAGGGTATTACTTAAGAGACAAGATCCATTACTCCATCTGATAACAGATGATACAGAGGATACACCTTCGAGTGCAGCAGTTGATCCACAAAAACAATTGACACAAAAGTCTATGCCTAGTCCTCCTTCATCCCCATCAAAACGTCATAGAACAAGTCCTTGTGAAATTACACTACCGCTCATCCTACCCTTTCTAACAATTAGAGAACGAGCAAAGTGTCAGTTAGTATGTAACTCATGGAGAGATGGAGTAAAAGAACAGGGTATCACAAGTGTTATAGATGTAAATGATACGCATCTGTTTCCAAGACATGAAATGAACTCTCCACCAGCTACATTACATAATCATCATTCACCGAGGTCCATTCTTAAAGGACTCTTAAATCACTCACACTCATCATTAGAGTCGTTAGTTCTTAATGACTTCACGGTTCTACAACCTGCAATTGATCTACATCAATCACTACCCAATCTAAGAAAGCTTAGAAGATTAGACATTAGCCGTTTATCATCTATTAGAGATGATACACTTAACTTGGTATCTTCATCCATCGGTAAGCGACTTGAGGTATTGTACATGAAGGGATTGAAAAATGTAACAAACGCCGGTGTAGTACACTTGTTTGAAACATGTACAAATCTTCGTGTGGTGGATATATCGGAAGTACATCAACTAAATGATGAAGTTGGCCTGGCTATAGGTCAACACTTGACCAAGTTGGAGGTACTACACTGCAAAGATAATTACAAACTGACAAACAACAGTGTAGATATCATTACAAAGAATTGCAAGAACTTGGTACAGATTACCCTGTGGGGTAACATCCATCTCAAGCATGTCAACTTCTCTGGAGAGGAGGACAAGGAAACACTACATACCACCACCAGTGCATCTTTGCCCCGGCCGCCATCATTATCTGACTTTCAAGCTCCTTCAAAGCTTATCATATTGAATCTGTGGGGGTGTCATAATATTGATGACTCTGCAGCAAAGAGTTTTACGAGTTCTTGTCTTCCTCATCTTCGTTCACTCTGTTTGAGTGAATGTCACAGACTGACAGATGAGTTTGTTAGCGCAATATCTCTACCACAACTTGTTCACCTTAAGCTTCGATATGTTCGAAGAATCACAGACACTTCTCTTGAGACAATATCACAGAAGATGCCAGTTTTGTACTCACTAGATTTGAGCTTTTGTACAAAGTTGACAATATCAGGTGGATGTCGATTGATCACAGCGTGTACATCCTTGTCTGAGCTAAGGCTTTATGCCTGTCGGCAGCTAAACATAGGAAATGTGGGGAGTTCTGCTTCCAATGGCAGTCGACAATTGGTTCGTACCTTAAAGACTGTTGATTCCGACAGTAGCCTCTCATTCCTTGATGTGAGGGAGTGCCGTCAGCAACTTGAGCTACCGACTAGTAGAGATCAATCATATGTCAAGTCAATGCTTGATTTAGGATTCGACGAGACACTAACGGGTATATTTATTCGACCAGCTCGATGGAATGATAGAATTAGTAGACAACTGGTATCAAATTTGAGGTGAGAGGCAGTATCTAATAGTTACATAACATAGACATAATTAGCTTAATATCTAAAGTATTGCACATCTTAGTATTTGCTCGAAGGCTTGATGTAGGCATCTTCTTCAGGTAAACTTTCCCAAAATGGCTCATCACCTCGCAAGTAAGGCTGAACATAGCATAACGCATCAAGTACTGATGCACCCAACTCTTGAGCTCGAGAAGGTCCCCATCCAACCTTACCATTGTGAATCTCTTTGAAGGGCATCTCTAGAGTGCCTGCAAAGCAGTCAAATCGCTCTGCAATCTGATTAGAACAAATGTGTTTCATACCTTCATTCGGTTTGTCTGGATCATAAGAAACTTTTGCTTGCATATCAGGATTTGCTCTTTCATAAGAGGCTAAGAAAGCACCATGGAGACTCTCCAATCTCGGTGACCAAACACTCATACCCTCTGAACCAGCGAGGAAGTTGAAAGGGAGCTCCTCGTCGCCGTGAATATCGAGAAAGGCATCACATCCAGTCTCATCCATCTTTTGGAGACAATGATAAACTTCTGGTGATCTTTCAAGTGTTGGTGCTTCATACACACTTGCTTTCTCATCACTACCATCTTCCACTGGAGCTGGGGATGGACACCACTCGCGATTGAGATTGCTCCCAACCCCATTTGTTCTAAGGTATCCACTGCTGCTTCCATCCGGATTTATATTGGGAACAATATAAAAGGTATACAACTCACGAGCCTTCTCTGCAACTTTATCCCACTTGCCGTCGAGACCGCAAAGTCTGAAATGATTGTAGATAGCGTCAGTATAAAGGATATAATCAAAGATATCACTTCATACCAAACTGCAAATATCTTACCTATTCAACAATCCCTCTGCATAAAAAGAAGCCATTGACTCTCCAGGGTGTTGCCTGTGATTGATCCAGCATACACGAGGTCCATTACCAACAGTGATATAATCAATCTCCTTTCCAGATACAGTCTGTCCTAATGATTTTACACTTACCCCATTTTCTTCACACTTGGAAATCAAATCCAAATGTCTTTCATATGAATATGGTGGAAAGTACGAAAAGTATGCAGAAGAAGGACCATCCTTGACAGAATGAACATGTGTCCATATCAACTGTCCATTCTCATTATATTCACAATCCGACGTCCTTTCCCAAGCCTCAGGATCATATGGATTGGCTTTGGTGGATACAAATGTCGAATATCCTTTAAATGCATTAGCATATGACGCTTCCCCTGCATTTTCCAATATATACTTCACTTTAATGCTCTTTAATCCTCCAAAGATACCCTTTAAAGCCTTTGAATTATGATTAAGTGTGGCCCTAAAGTTGAAACTTTGGAAGTGCTGCTTCTGCTCAAGATGGGTGTAAGGGTCAGGTTCAATCTTCACATTAACAGCAAGGTCACAATCATCATCCTCATCAGTAATAATTCGAGCAGATACAAACTCGCCATTACCACTATCATATGAATCTGAAATGGTGATGACATCTACCGATGGTATCTTTGATTTTACAACTGATTTAACTGTTTCTCCTGATGTTGATATCGGTTGACTTGCAGTTATTGATGGTTTAATATCAGCTTGGGATGGTGAATTAGCAAATCTCGGAACAGGCCTATATCTAACCTCACTCTCCCCAGATTGAGAGCCAAGCAGAGGAGGTTCCGGCAAATTGGCAAACTTCGGCACGGGTCTATTTCGAATCTGAACACTTTCTCCTGAAAGAGAACCAAGGGGAGAAGAGTCTCTCCTAACTAGTGTTTCTTTTCGAATATCACCCACATCACGATGATCCTTTGGGGTTGTATATTCGGGCATTGTATTAGCAGAAGAAGCTCTTCTAACATCACCTGGACTTCGTCGATCTTGTGGTTGAGTATATTCGGGTACTTTGGTAGTGGGTATTGGTCGAATTCGACCCTCACTTCCCACAAGAGAAAGAGATGCCAATGATGTCTTCTTCAAATTAGTCTTCTGTCGCATATCACCTACATCACGATGATTCGTATGTTGTACATATTCAGGTAATTTGGTAGATGGTATGGGTCGAGTAATTACCTCAGTTTGAACTAATGATTGTGGTGATATCCTATTTGAAGTTCTCATTGGATCGGTGTAGTCACCAACATCACGATGATTTCTAACTTGTGCATACTCTGGCAAATTAGTTGATGGGGAGGGACGAAAACCCCGTTCTTTATCAACTAATGATTTCTTTTGATTACGCTTATCACGATCTTGCTGTTTCTTTGTCATTAAGGAAGTTGATCTATCCTTGGTATCGGAATGTATACGAAAGTACCCATCGTCTGATGAACTACTTGATTCTTCTATTATATCACGTAGAGAATTGTATGATGTCACCAAGATATTTCTTTCATTGCAACTACCCCGAGTAATAGATGAGAAAAGATTCCTTCCACCACCAAACGCAGTGGTACCGATTCTACCGCCTCTCGAAATAGAGACAAGCAGTATATTGAGCATCGCCGACCTCATCATTCTATGCTCTATCTATTAAGCCACCCCTACACTACTTAACTTTATCAACACTCCATCTCAACCTCAATCACAAGATACGGTATCCTTTACACGGGAACAAACTTCAAACGACACGTTATATTGGGTGTGTTAGGAGGAAAGGTGTGGCTGTATGAGACAATAAGAGGGCGAGGATGAGCAGACTAACGAGTAATGATGTGCCGATATGTGCTGATCAACGTGGTAGTACAACGGGAGGGGGAAATGAGAATAAACAAGAGTGCACATCATGTGAACAAAAAAATGATGATTATGTTGGTGCATCTTGTAAGCTACTCAATGATATTAGTATTAGTAGTGATAAGTCAGCTGATATTATATCAATATGTGCAAATTGTGGTAAGGAGGGTAGCGATATCAACAATACATGTAACAAATGTAAGATGGTTAAATATTGCAATGCTGCATGTAAAAAGAAACATCGACATAAACACAAGAAAGATTGTGAGGAGCATCTCCGGCGTGTTGCTAAATTGCATGACGAGGTACTCTTCAAACAACCTCCACCAGCTGAAGATTGTCCAATTTGTTTCGTACGAATACCAACACTTGATTCAGGAAGTAAATACAAAACATGCTGTGGAAAGATGATATGCAGTGGATGTATCCACGCAGTTAAAATGAGAGACAGAGGTGTTGGATTATGCCCATTTTGTAGAAGTCCTGCTGCTAAAGACGAGGAGGAGGCAGTTAAAAGGGTTAAGAAACTGATGGAGGCCGGGGATGCCGATGCAATGTATAATTTGGGAAATCACTATTATCATGGGGAATGTGGATTTCCACAAAATTTTATCAAGGCATTAGAATTATTTCACCAAGCAGCAGAACTTGGTAGTGCCGAAGCATATTGTAATATTGGCAATGCCTATTATAGTGGTAGAGGTACACATGTAGATGAGAAAAAGGGTATTCATTACTATGAACTTGCAGCTATGAAGGGAGATGCAACAGCGAGATACAATCTTGGATTTGAAGAGGAGGCGGAAGGCAACATGGATAGGGCACTAAAACACCATATTATTGCAGTGGGGAGTGGGTATAGTAGCTCTTTAGATGCAATCAAAAATTTATACATGAATGGCCAAGCAACAAAAGATGTCTACACCGCCGCTTTACATGGTTATCAAATATATCTAGGGGAGATTAAGAGTGTTCAAAGAGACAAAGCTGCTGATACCAGAGACGATACAAATACTATTGAAGATGGCCTTGACATAGTATCGGTATATACAAGCTTTAGAGAGGTCCACAGAACTAAAAAGTAAAGAGTATGTGTTTCATTCAAAGAGACTTTAACATTAATTCACATCTACTTATTCTCTTGGATTTATGGAGGAGTTGAAAGAAACGAGTAGGGGAACCTGGCATTAGTCTGATCTAGATTCATAGCACCCTACTCGTGTGAAGGATGGAACGTCATCCCCAAACGTGCTCGTTTGTACTTGCCTTGGAGAGAGAAATTTTACTTGGATTGACTTCCCAGTACCTTGAAGAACGATGAAAACTTATCACCCGATGCCTTCCCGGCCAAACCACCAAGCTTCGATGCTATATCTCTTACGTCACGGCCGACACTTCCGCCATCACGGTCTCTTGCCTCACTCTTATTAAAGTTGGGATAAACTATTGGGAAGAATGAACTTGATAACTTGTCGCCATCTTCCATGCCATGTCTGCCTAGGTCGGACAGGACACCGCCGGTACCTCGCTTGTCATGGTAGGTACTTCCACCCTTGGCTACCGTGCCACCCAAGACACGACGGTAGGATGTCCATATACCATCGCTCGGTCCATCAACCTTGTGAATCGTTCGGGGATGCCAAATTAGCATATCACCCGGCATGGTACGGAACTCTAGTAATTCATTCTTATAATTTTCTAATCCCTTACCTTCAATATCAACAAAGACTGCCTGTTCATCAACGACGGTATTACGATGTGATCCCTTGAGGTATACCGGTGCACCATACTCAGCGGGTGTTTCATCCATGGTAATCCAGAACCGTATTCCCTCATCCCATGTAATTGGACCATTTTGATTATCTTGATGCCATTTAAATCCCTTGTTAGGGTTGACCATTAACAAGTCGGTACTGACACGTATCTCATCAGTCTTACCACATTGCGCTAATACATTCCCCATAGCCGAGTGATAATAGAAGTCAGCAAATGCTTTATTCGTTTGCCATATATTACGTTGGATGTAATCATATAACTTGGATGCAGTACCAGCGAATGCCCAAAAGTGTGGATTAGATACCTGATGAGATGTCGCTGATCGTAAGTATTCTACCCACTCTTCATCGAATACTCCTTTGATGTGGACAACACCATCACGTTCCAATGTATCAATCTGTTCTTGTGTTATTTCATATAATTCAGGGGCCGTAACACGAGTCTCAATACCATGCGGTAATGCCAACTCCGGATCTTGTAATCCAAAGTTATATTCCCATAAGTTTGGCTCCTTTAGTATCTTCCGTCGTTGTCCTTCTACCTTTTCTGCTACTGCTTGTTTAATTGATTTGGGGGGTTCAGAGTCTCGTTTCTTTTTATTCTCTTGTATCCGCCCGACACCATCGACGGCTGCATCCATGAAGAAGTTGGTTGAATCCTTATCTTCAATCACTTTGGTGGTATCCTCAACATCTGATGATACTACCGACGACGAACCAGGTAAAGTTTGAGCAGCTTGAAATGATGAGGATGCTAATTCTGTTCTTTGTCTACTACTACTGCTACTGCTTGGTGTAGTAAAGGCTTCACCATTAGATGCCAATAAAAGTAGTAATGTCGTCAATGCAAATTTCATCATTTTTCTAGATATGTTATCGGTATAATGTATAGGTAATATTGCAATACTACCACTGTACAAACTACTGAATGATTCTCTAGATTATATACTGAATCTCTCGTATCGAATTGCAATGCTATTGATATTGAAGTACATACAGTGGAAGAAACATGCAGATGGGTTGTAGTGTGTGCTCTTGTTGTCGCGATGAAAAATTTCAAACCTTCAAGGATACCAATCTACATTGGATATATAATCACAATATATGTCCGCAACACGTTTTGTGTCCAAAGATATTCTTGAAGAGATCTTTGGATACCGACCATTTGTTCACCCCTCTTTTGTTGTGATCATTGACACGCTTAGTGCTCATAATATCTCTATCTGATATCTCATATACAACTCCATACAACAATTAATCATGAAGTCTGCCATCTTAGCCGCTACTATTGCCTCCGCCGCTGGTAAGTTGTACTATGTTTATATGATTTCAGTCCGTGAAGTTTTGGTGATTGATTGACTACTCGACATCAAACATATCAATGACAACTTCAACCTTTGATTGATTGCAATTGCAAACACTGTACTAACTTGTATTTACTTCTCTTTTATCTTAATACAAACTTGTGAAATAAAGCTTTCGCTCCGGCCCCTGTTGCCAAGACCACCTCGGCCATCAACGCCTTCGAGGGTAAGTTTATATGTTTGTATCTTCATTGATATTGCAATTGCAAAAGATTGACACATATCTTTATGTCATTTCAATTATATATAACTCATATCATATGTTCATATCTTATACATCATACAATCTTCATATAACAATAGGTGAGCTTGGTGCCCAGCCTCCTCTTGGATTCTTTGATCCTCTAGGACTTTTGGATGATGCCGACCAAGATCGTTTCGACCGTCTTCGTTACGTTGAGGTTAAGCACGGACGTATCGCCCAGCTTGCCTTCCTTGGACAGGTTGTCACCCGTGCCGGAATCCACCTTGGAGGTAACATCTTCATGGATGGTACCCAATTCTCTGACATTGGAGATGGATACGCCGGCTTCGCCTCCCTTGGATCCAAGTCAATTGCCCAAATTGTTCTATTCGTTGGTATCCTTGAGTTAGGTGTTATGAAGGACAGTGCCAACGGAGCCGCCCCAGGTGACTTCCCAGGTGATTTCCGTAACGGTTCCCTTGACTTCGGATGGGACACCTTCGATGAAGAGACCAAGCTTTCCAAGCGTGCTATTGAGTTAAACAATGGCCGTGCCGCCATGATGGGAATCCTTGGTAAGTGTCGTGATCTTTCCTTTCCATCCCCCCTCTCCTCCTTAGTAGTTGTATGTCTAACCCATCCCACCTCTTCTCTCTACTTAAATCTACTCCAGGTCTTATGGTACACGAACAATTAGGAACTGATCTTCCAATCATCGGACAGCTATAAATATGTTTGAGCTGTACTGCTACAACTAATCAAGTCTCTTTCTTCTTCTTGATATGATAGATATTAAGAGTACTCTTGTATCAGAGGATGTGATGGACAGTGTTCATACTTAATTGTTAATAACATCATCATTAATCTTCGACTTTAAGAGTTCTATATATAAGTACTAGCTAGTTTATTGTATCTACTCTTGACGTGATAGATCTAATATGATACTCGTCCTATACTCAATATTCAGTCTTTTCTATTGAGGTGGTGCTTCGCTCCCTCTCCTTGGCCTAGTATGCAGGACCCAACCATTCTTAAGACAACATTCTAATTGGATCTATTTCTAGGTCTAGCTCTTGATTCTATTATACTACGAGTCTGTGGCGTCATATCCAAACCTAGACGGTAGTCTGCTAGATAACGTGCATATAACGACACTACTTAAAGGCGTGCGACCAAGAGATAAGGATAGTGCTGGGCCCGTGACTACAGCATTGAAAAAATCTTTTTTCTTGAATTTTGGGAGGTCAAATTGAAGCATCGAGGAGACAATATATTAGCGCCCATCTTATGCACATCTACTATGTTGTGTACTTGAATTCCCTACGGCATCATACGACGTGTGCTTCTTTTTCTTTATCTACCATCTGATCATCTTGAACTTGAAGATTGCATCTTTGATCATGATTGCAAATCAATCCAAAGATCCGATCATCGATGCTCATAAATTCACATCTTGTGTATCTACCAAACCAACTATCCCTCTACAATCATGAAGCTTGTTATCGCTACTCTCCTTGCCGGCTCTGCCGCTGCTTTTGCCCCTGCCCAGGTTGGAAAGGCCACCACCGCTCTTAACGGTGATGGTAAGTGTTTGTTATTGCAATGCAATGATAATATTATGATATGCACAAAAAAGTATCATCGACTCTCAATCAATATGTCTCTCGATATCTCTCTCACTTTATTTGCAGCCCGTTCCCCTGATGGTCTTGGTGTCGACCCTGGTCCATTGGATCTATTTGATCCTCTTGGACTTATGGAAGATACTGATGGTTTCGCCCGTCGTCGTGCTGTTGAGATCAAGCACGGCCGTATTGCCATGGCTGCCTTCATCGGTATGATGGTTCAGGAACTTGGAATTACCTTCCCTGGATCACTTGACCTTGCCGGAGATGTTCCATTCAGCTCCGTTCTTGATGATGGTATGGGTTTCGCCGCCTTATCTCACGTCCCTGCCTTCGGACTTGCCCAAATCCTCTTGTTCGGAGGACTTGCCGAGACTGTTGCCATGCCCGCTGGACAATACACTGGTGGTCCACAGAACTTGCCTGCTGGATACGATGGATCTCCTCCTTTCATCCCAGGTGGTTACCCCGGTCAGATTGAGGACGTAGACGCTCGTGACAGAGCCCTCAACGTCGAGATCCAGAACGGACGTGGTGCCATGCTTGGAGTTACTGGTTGCATGATGCATTCTATGCTTGACTCTTGTGACCACCACTTCTTCTACCCCATCACCCACAACTAAGCATCTTCCTTCTGAGGTTGTTGCTGTGAGGTGAGCTCGGGTATCTTTGTCCGGGCTTTAATGGGAAGCTCTACAGTCTTTAAGTATTGATTGTATTGAGTAATGATCATGTATGTTAGAACTTTGTAACCTAAATATATACTTGATTCATTTATAGTAGATACTCGTATACTCCTAACTATGAACCATGATATATTGTAGCAGAATGAACATTCCATCAAACATATCTATTCCAACTCTCCTCGTCTGATCATAGAACATATGCTACTGTATTATAAACACAAAGGCAACTCTTTGCAACAACTCCTCTTATTACTTATGAACTACATCCATACTGTGCATCAAAAGGAAAGTATATCAAGTATACTTGGTTCATGTATTCGTATAGAACCTTCTATAATTTACATATGCGATAGACTCTATCATATCTAGAACTGCTAGTGTATTATGAAACAAAGGCAATCGTTTACGACAACTCTTCTTATTACTTATGAACTACATACTGTGCATGAAAACAAAAGTATATCAATACTTTTACATAGGAAAGGCTCCACTTGCTTGCACCTGTTCTGGAATCTCATCTACCCAAAAGTCTGGTATGGCAAAGATGCCAGTATCACCAGCAATTAGAGATCCTGGAAGGTGAGAGAAACCAGGCCATGTAGGGAACCATCCGTGATAGAAGTGATACAATGTAAAGTAGTCGGCAGCTCCGATCAAGCCGAGGAGAATTACCAATGCAGTTATACCAAGTGTCTTATTCTTTTTGAGATCTGCCTCCAATTGACTCACATCTTTGTAAGCAGCTAGTCTTTCAGCGGCCACTCTAGGATGCACCTGATTCTTGGTAATACCCAAAGCCATGCCGTCGAATACTGCTCTAACAGCCATAGGTTGTACGTCGGGGTTTGCTTGGGCTAGACTTTCATACCTAAGATACCCTGTGATGAAGAATAAAACAATTTGCATTGTAAGAAGAACGATACACCAAGAAGTCTAATGCCAATAGAAAACAGCTCTTCTATTCTAGACTTACCTGGGATTTGATTTTCAATTGGAAATGATTCAATAATCTCGGGAATCGTCATATTGTTGCTAATGATCTTCTTTACATCATTCTCATAAATCGCTTCTGGGTATCCTAGTAAATTCATCTCCTACTCGTTGTACATGGCAAAAGTGTATAATATGTGTTAGAGATATATTTTATGATATATTATATGTAAATAAAGAATGTATTTAAACAAATATACTTACTCTTCCACCTAGAGGTGTGCCTGATCCAATTAAACTTTGAGTATCCCAATAACTAGCCCATGTTTTTGGAATTACAACTCTCCCCATTGCAGCGCTACCGGTAGCACCAAACAAGCACAAGAAGAAGGCAGTACGGCTGACAGTCATATCATATACGTCAATGAGTGATGTATCGATTGCATTTAACTCCATCGAGTTTGTTTTGGTAGCTCGTATTGATGGAGGAGAAAAGGCATTGACTGTCGCCAAAGTTGTTGAAAGAAGGAGTGAAAGGGTGAGAAGTTGCATGATATTTTATTGAAATATTGAGGGAGAGGAAGGACGATGTAATGATATGCTAATAATCAAAGAAATAGTGCAGCACTTCGAGATAATGAGAGGCGCCAGCATAGGAGAACAAATCACCATCATTGTTGAAATTGAAGAAATGAAGATACTTTGAAGATACTTTTGACCAATAATTTGTCTCATATCTCCGTATCGTAGGCCTAATAATCGTACTTGGCTGATGAATCCTCCTTCTAAATACTCTTGATTCTTTAGCGAGCTTGGCTTGATTGGTAGTTGTCTTCATATCTCCATTCATTATAGGGTTCAGTAGACAATTCATTATGCAGTGTCCTCCGAGAAGAAGTAATATTGGATACTTTTCTTCTCAGTCTAGGTTTTTATGACCCTCTGCTTACTAGCAAATCACCAAAGATCAGCTCCTCTCCTCCCAATTTGGAGAAACTACCCTACTTCCCACAATCATTCAATACTTCAATCATTTTATAGTCACATATCATAATCATCATTACTCTTGTCGTCTACTCCAATGATAAAAACGATGTAATACTAAACCAGCTGCAACACTAACATTCAAAGATGCCGTGCCTCCACCATATTGTGAAATACGTATAAACCCATCACAAACTGACATTTGTTTCGTCGTCATACCTGACCCTTCATTCCCCATCATGAATGCAGTTGATCCAATGAATGGTTCTGTTTCTAAATTGATGGATGATTTATCAATTTCAACGCCTAATACTTGTATTGGTGTTGGTGATGTTTGAATACTTTTGATGTGTGCTATACATTCTTCTAACTTGTCAAATTTTATTATCTTTAATTTTTCATTTCGTATATGATCTTGTATTGTTGGTGGTATATCTGTAGTTGTTTTTGTTATTATTCCATCTTCTTCTTCATCTATTGAATCAATGAGATCAAAGTTAAAGGCACGCTGACCTACAACAAATATTGTAGTGATACCATATGCAACTGCAAGTTGTAGTAGATTCTTGATATTCTGACGTTTGGATATATTAGTTATGATTAGGTAGGATGTGGGATGTACTACTTTGCATTGTTGTTGATGATGGGTACTTTCTGCTTGTTTAGACATTGTTGATGTTTTGAGGTGAATGTATCTTTTTACTCAAATCAACACTACGCCGCCGCTATCAGTAAGGCGACCAATGTACAGTATAAACCTTCTTCTTTGATTATCCTAACAGCGAACTATTCCTTTTGCAATACCTCTTATATCATATCAATCAATCACGGCGGTCCACTCATTTTTCATTATATCCTAGCCTCTCATAAAAAGATACCATACGATATCTTTCTACTACATAGCTTGTGCATGTATGTGGTGATACTTTGCTTATAATATTGGCAACGGCACATTAGTTCAGCTGGAGATATCATAATATTGCTGCATTGCCCTCCTCTATTGGTGTCGGCAATAGGTGTATCATAAAAACAATTAGTATGGCCGAAGCGGATTGCAATGCCGCTGCTAGCAGTAGCGGTGAATGCACCACATCATCATCTACAACAACACCAATATCACTCGGGGTAGTATCAATACGTGAATATCTCCTTCAAACATTAACCACAACACCCTTTGTTACATACTCTGTTACTAAAATTAATATAGTGGCTACATTCTTGGGTATACCCATGCGATCAGCGGTAACACCAGAAGAATTTGTATTAAGTTCAACTGCTGTTTTAGTTACATTATTGGGATATTATATATTATTTGGTAAACGACATAGAAGGAAGAGGAAGGTGTTAGCTGAAGAGTTGGTTGCTGCACAACGTCAGGTATGTTTGTAGTTTGTTTGTATGTCTATTGCCCCCATATTAAATTTTCCACTAATATATGCAAATACTCATCACAAATATATACATATACTATTTCATATAATAGGTACATGTACTAGAAGAGAAACTACTAATAGCCAAACGTGAGGATATAATCGCCACAACACCCAATCGACGACAATCTTCTGAGAAACGTGAGATACGTATATTCATGGATGGTGCCTTCGACGTTATGCACTATGGACATATGAATGCCTTCCGATTAGGTAAATCACTCGGTACATATCTAATCGTTGGTGTTAACTCTGACGAATCAATAACTAAATGTAAAGGTCCTCCATTAATGAATGACAAAGAACGACTAACAATGGTCGAGGGATGTAAATTTGTGAATGACGTTGTACCGAATTGTCCATATATTATGACATCGGAATATTTAGATTATATATTCACGACATATGATGTTGATTATGTAGTACATGGTGATGATCCATGTATTGTGGACGGAAAAGATGTCTATGCCTCTGCTAAACGAAGAGGACGGTATAGAAGTATCCCACGTACCGAGGGAGTTAGCACAACTGATATTGTTGGTAGAATGTTATTAATGACAAAGGAACATCATTTACGTAAGAGTAAAAGTACTTCTGGTGGTACTACGAATCCAAATGATTCCGATTCGGATAATGAAATACACAATGAAGAGAATACTGGTGATGGTGATGATATATCAGTAATGACAGCGGCAAATTTAACTGTCGATTCGCATGCTTCATTGGGAGTGCCACTTGGTCATCATTCCAAGTTTTTAACAACAAGTATGATGCTACGGTTGTTTAGTGCCGGTGTGAAACATCCCGAGGATGGGATGAGAGTAATTTATGTTGATGGTGCTTGGGATATGTTCCATTGTGGACATGTTGATTTCTTGAAGGAGGCCAAAAAGGTGAGTATTATTGAAGTGCATGTTTATATTGCTTTTTGAACACTCCTTCTTTTACTCATACACATAATCTTGCCCTTGATCTGCAATCAAAAACAGAGAGGCGATTATCTAATTGTTGGAATCCATGGAGACTCGGTAGTTAACAAACGTCGGGGTGGTAACTTACCACTCATGAACTTGCATGAACGTGTATTAAGTGTACTCGGTTGCAAATATATGGATGATGTTCTCATTGATGCACCATTAGATATTAGTCCGGATATGATTGCATCACTTAAGATTACTGAGGTTGTTCATGGTACCGAGAGTGACGGTTATTCAGATGGAGAAGAGTCTGAGGACAGATACAGGTTTCCAAAGGAAATGGGTTTGTTCGCAACAATCCAAAGCCCAAATGATTTCAAATTGGACAATATCCTATCACGTATCCAAAAGAAACAAGATCACTTCAAGGCCAAGATTGATAAGAAGAAGAAGGCTGAGCGTGAATGGTTTGACAACAAACATTATCAAAATGGTGGTGCTAATGGGGTTAAGAAGTGATATTAATGGGTGCCGTTTGATTAGCTAGATCTCTGTCTAAAATAGAAAGTAATCTGTAGGATATTGAGACTTAGGCATTCAATATAATGCGGTTCTATGATTTAATTGAATAATTGTGTGTAGAATAGACTTCACAGGCCAAACACCCCTAGACAAAAACAGTTCCATTTCTTTCTTCTCAATACTCATCTCGTCCAATACACTCTCTTTTCTACCCAATACACAACAGAACACAATGTTTACTCATCATCACTATCATCGTCATCATACAAATCAGGATCATAAACACCGGGTAATAATCCATTAACCTTTAATGCAATAGCTTTAACAATTGCCGATCGATGTGCTGAAATTCCTTTGTCTTGTAACCAAAACCAAAACTTTTCACAATGTTCCATTGATTCAACTTTGTTATCGTCTGAGTCTGGACCTTTTAGCATAAGAAACTTTTGATATTGTGTGATGTATATGTTGTTATTATCCAAAAATAGAGTATAAATAATATAAGAACAATATACCAAGCCAATCTACACAATCACATGCACCATAAACATTTTAACAAAATTTCAATACTCACCTTTCCAATTAATTGATACGTATTAGTAACTTTCTCATCACCATCACCAGTAGCCAACTTCTTACCGGCCGCTGGTCCAATACCTGGTACGTCTGTAATATCTCCCGTGACAGTACCACCTGTGTATATTAATTAATTGGTACACAAATTGTTAGTTGAGAACTCGAATTTAATGTGAAGTTGTGTTACAATATAATATATAGAATATACTCACGGATGAAATCCATCATTGTGTCATCATTGACACGAGATCTTTTAGGATCATACCCCTGTGCGTTTGCCTGTGTGTATATTATAATGGTAGGATAAATAGAGACAAGTTTGAGTTGTTGTTTGAGTAAAGATTGTGGTGCATATGATATGTGCAAAAATTAATCCCTAGACTTTTGATGCATGCCGCCACCCAAATCCAACAATACCAAATCAATTACACATTCTTCTGCCCTATTATATAATACTTACCATTGTTGTTTTGTTAGAATGCTGATAGCCACTGCACCACTTCGTTTTTGTGTCGGTTGTTATGGCAGAGAGTGAGATAAATGGGATTTACTTGGACTCCCTATTAAGCTATTAAGGTAATTTTTAATTATTGTATTGTTGTACTGTTACATAGGTAGCGGAAGACGACGCAATAGGAATAACACATTAGAGTCTCGTATGTCAACACTACGCAGACGTAGACAAGCTGATTCGTCTGCGGACGATTCCGCCGGTGGAGGAGGCGGCGGCGGGTACGTTAACTATATGTATAATACTGAGAAAATTTATCTTTTGCTCAACGAATACATAATATGTTCATATTGTACCTCTTACAACTCATCGGTCTCATTGCAACAAACATACTTGTATAGCACACAAATAACATCAGTATTATCTGATGATTCTACAAGTATGTCATTTTTGCAAAGAGATTCATCCGTCGATGAGATACCCCCCAATAATAACACGACACAACCCCAAGCAACAACAACAACAACAACAACAAGGACAGCATCACAAATAACAAAAGATGAAACCAAATCCACCAAAATCTTAACACGTATCTTCTCCGGATTAATAATGATATCAACTTTCATATTAATACTCCTCTCTGGACATGTCTATGTTTGTGCATTAGTATTTATATTAGAAATATTATTATTTAGAGAATTGGTAACGGTACGGTATAATATATACTTTAATCGGATTGATTCGACTATACCATTGTTCCGTACTACTCAGTGGTGTTGGTTCTTTACTAGTATTGTATATACATATTTAGAGTTTATTATTGAAATGTTGATTAAGAGTAATTACATGTTGCATACTCCAAGGTATTTGGAGTATGTTAAGTTATCACCAATCATTAGTTTTAGTTTATATACTGGGACATTTGTATTAACAATCGCTACAATGCAAACTGGACATATCAAATTTCAATTAAATCAATTATGTTGGACAATCGTTGTATTATGTCTGACAGTTGGACAGTTAAAATACATAATGCATAACATCTACAACGGATTAATATGGTTTACATTACCAATCTTATTAGTAATAACGAATGATATTATGGCATATGTTAGTGGGATGATGTGTGGACGTAAATTTATACATCGTAGCTTTGTGAAACTAAGTCCTAATAAGACTTGGGAGGGGTTTATTGGTGGTGGATTCTTTACTGTGATTGTTGGTTGGTATCTTTCACGATTTTTAAGTAAATGGACTTGGATGACTTGTCCTACTAATCAGGTTTCATTGCTGCCTGACAAATTGGAATGTGAGTATTCTGTTGTGTTTGTTGGGTCATATGTTTGTTCATTCAATCTCCCTTTGTCTCATACTGCATGCACTCCTCTTTGAACTCAACAACAGGCGAGGTTGAAAACATATTCAACGAGGCAACGACCTACTTTCCATCACAGTTCTTTGAGTTGTTTCCACAAGCTTTAATACGTCAATTAGGTCCTAACGTTGTTGAGATATGCAGTGTCGGTGGCAATATGGACAAATTGACAGCCTGTATATCTGGCGCCAAAGATCAAAGTCATCATCATTGGGAAATGGCATTAAGCATCGTACCGATACAGCTTCATGCCATCTCACTAAGTCTATTCGCTTCACTTGTTGCACCGTTTGGTGGATTCCTAGCAAGTGGTATCAAGCGTGCCTATGGTATAAAAGATTTTGATTCAATCATTCCAGGACATGGTGGATTAATGGATCGATTTGATTGTCAATTGATAATGGCTTTGGCTACTTGGGTACATTATAATACGTTCGTCAAGATTACCACCGTGAGTGTTAGTAAGCTACTGTATATGTACAAGCTGCTGGGTGAGGAAGAGAGAAAGGAGTTTTTAGATAAGATTGCTACAGAGATATCTTAAAACGGGCGGTAGCTGGGGCTTAAGGATGCAAATATGGAACATTTTATGTACAAAAGTTGGGCAGAGCAGTGTCTGAACAAAGTAAATATAAAGCTTACCCATCTAAATTACACAGACTTGACTATTAGTTATACAGAAAGAGTCTCGCATGGGCCACAATATATTTGCTACAGGGATATCCTCGCAGGCTCCAAGATC